>Ga0315912_10000075_pt1 | contig 261210 bp, 222 predicted proteins | sample VfabasoilMG_FD_204469 | JGI IMG/M metagenome (GOLD analysis project Ga0315912, IMG submission 204469) | Garden soil microbial communities collected in Santa Monica, California, United States - V. faba soil | ecosystem: Environmental > Terrestrial > Soil > Garden | place: USA: California... | reverse complement strand
TGCAATCGGCAACTTACCAGGCGCAGGCAGCAGCTCTGTTACCAAACACTATTCCTTTGTGGACAGAGACCCGCTGGCAGGAACTTCTTATTACCGTATCGCCCAAACCGATTATAACGGGCAGAGCGAAACGTTTGCTCCTCTTGCTGTTCACTGTTCGGACGAAACAGGGTTTTCCATGCACCTCAATGGCACCCTCGTGGACGATGATAATATTTACGTAACTGTAGAAGGGGCATCGGACAAAAAGGTACTGGTGGTAATGACGGATGTATATGGACGAGAGGTATTTTCCACCATGCTGATTGAAAATGCAGATAGTTACCTTTATAACCTGAAGCCTTCTTCCGAACTCACTACCGGACTGTATTACATTACCGCTTCCAGCAACAACAAATACATGAGCAAGAAGATCGTGATAAAGTAGCGTAAGAAAAATACAATTGAATCAGAGCGATTCTTTCATTTCCACCAAAAAATTCCGGATGTGCTTGAGCGATTTGACCATCTCCACGGAATTCAACACTTCGTCTTTGTTCTGCTTTAACTTTTTCTTGGCTCCTTCCAGTTTGAACCCACGCTCCTTTACAAGATGGTAAATGATATGCAGGTTGTCCAGGTCCTGCTTTGTAAAAAGACGATTTCCCTTTTTATTCTTTTTCGGCCTGAGAATTTCAAATTCCTTTTCCCAGAAACGAATGAGGGAAGTATTCACTTTGAATTTTTTGGCCACCTCGCCAATGGAAAACAATATTCTTTCAGGTTCCTTTTCGATATAGGGTGACATGCAGCTGATTTTGTAATCCACAAATGTAAAGAATGCATTTTTACCAACACACTTTTAGCCATCAAATTTCTGAACACTTGGAAGACTTATTGCTCAATCGAACGACTGGGAGGCACGGGAAGTGATCTCAATCATCTGCTTGTATTCCGCAGGTGTAAGATCGTTGTAATAAAAGTTAACCGGATTAACAGGTTCTCCGTTTTTATGCACCTCGTAATGTACGTGCGGTCCGGCAGAAAGACCGGTATTGCCTACATATCCTATTAATTCTCCGCGTTTCACTTTCTGGCCTACCCGAATTAAAATTTTTTCCATGTGGCCATACAGGGTTTCATACCCATATCCATGCCTGATCACCACATGATTTCCGTATCCGGAACCGTATTCTGCCATTGCAATAACACCATCACCTGTGGCATATATTTTTGTCCCCACATTGGCAGTAAAGTCCATACCAGCATGAAATTTTTCGTATTTATATATCGGGTGCATTCTCATACCGTAACCGGAAGGTTCATGCTTTAAGTCCTTGCCGGAAATTGGTTGAATGGCAGGAATACACGATAGCATTTGTTCTTTGTTCCTTGCCATCTTCACCACTTCATCAAACGATTTTGACTGGATATAAAGCTGCTTGGAAACCTGATCCAGTTTCTGCGTGCTTTCGATTATCAGTCTGGAATTTTCATACCCTTCCAGCTCCTTGTACCGGTCAACTCCTCCAAAACCCGCTTTACGGATCTCATCCGCTATTGGATCTGCTTCAAAGATCATCCGGTAAATATTGTCGTCACGCTTTTCAAGGTCGCCCAGAACAGACTGGACTTCTTTGAGTTTTTTATTAAGGATTTCGTACTGATAGGTCATCCACTCGATTTCTCTCTTTTGCATCTTTTCCTTGGGCGAATCAAAATAGGTAAATGCTACAAAAACCGTAATACCGGTAAATACCGTTCCAATAGCCAGATAAGACAACGCTTTCAGCATAATCTTTTTCCAGCTGAATCCTACTTTTTCATAGGTCAGCGAATGGGTATTGAAGCGATATTTGATCTTAGACATTGCTTTAAAAACAAAAGACAAAGTTAGATAAAAAATCTATTTTTGCAAATTAAGCCAAAATCAGACGTTCACAAGATTCTATCCCGATGAAATCAGCCAAAGTCAGAGAAAAATTCCTTGAATTCTTCCGAAGCAAAGATCATGAAATAGTGCCCTCTGCTCCGCTTGTCATCAAAAATGATCCAACGTTAATGTTCACCAATGCAGGAATGAACCAGTTCAAGGACCTTTTTCTTGGAAATGCGGCAATTAAATTTTCCCGTGTTGCGGACACCCAAAAATGCCTGCGTGTTTCCGGGAAACACAACGACCTGGAAGAAGTGGGTATTGACACCTACCACCATACCATGTTCGAAATGCTGGGTAACTGGAGCTTTGGAAATTATTTTAAAAAAGACGCCATAAAATGGGCGTGGGAGCTGCTCACAGGGGTTTATAATATCCCAACAGACAGACTGTATGTTACAGTTTTTGAAGGAAGCGCGGATGACAATATCCCTTTTGACCAGGAATCCGCTGATACCTGGAAAAATTATATTAACCCTTCTCGTATTCTCAACGGAAATAAAAAAGATAATTTCTGGGAGATGGGGGATACCGGCCCCTGTGGCCCCTGTTCGGAAGTACATGTTGATCTGCGCGATGAAAGGGAGCGGGAAAAAATTGATGGAAAAACCCTGGTAAACAAAGGCCATCCTCAGGTTGTTGAAATATGGAATCTCGTTTTCATGGAATTTAACCGGAAAGCAAACGGCACCCTGGAGAAACTCCCGGCACGGCATGTAGATACAGGAATGGGCTTTGAACGATTATGCATGGCGCTACAGGGAAAAAAATCCACGTACGATACAGATGTTTTTCAGCCCATTATCCGGAAGATCGAGGAAATATGCGGATTACGTTATAAACCGGAAGATACGGGCAAGCAGGCTGAAATAATAAATATAGGCATGCGCGTAATCGCCGACCATATTCGTGCGATTTCTTTTGCGGTTGCAGACGGACAACTCCCTTCAAACACAGGAGCCGGATATGTGATACGCCGTATTTTACGAAGAGCCGTACGTTACGGATATCAGTCACTCGGAATCAAAGAGCCTTTTTTACATCGTCTCGTATCTGTCCTGGCGGTTCAAATGGGTACCTTCTTTCCTGAAATTGAAAAAGAAAAACTTTTCGTCCAAAAAGTAATTCAAGAAGAAGAAACAGCTTTTTTCCGGACACTTGAACAGGGTTTGAAAAAAATTGAGGCCGTATGCCTCAGCGTTTCAAATTCGAAAACAAACAATATTGTTGACGGAAAAATTGTTTTTGAATTATATGATACCTATGGATTCCCAGCCGATCTTACTTCCCTCATAGCACGGCAATATGGGCTAAGTATTAATGAAAATGAATTCAATGAGGAACTAGAAAAACAAAAATCACGGTCACGTGAAGATGCAAAGGTTCTTGCGGATGATTGGGTAGAACAAGGTACCACAGACAAAACGCAAGGATCCTCTTTTTTGGGATATAATTCACTAGAAACTATTTCTAAAATTGTAAAATATCGAAAAATAAAGGCGAAAGGAAAAGAACAATATCAGATTATATTAAATCAAACTCCTTTTTATGCCGAAAGTGGCGGACAAGTTGGAGATTCAGGAACGTTAGAATCCGGAAGTGAGAAGATCATCATTACGGATACAAAAAAAGAAAATAACCTTATTGTTCATGTTGCCGAAACGCTGCCTAAAAATTTATATGCGGAATTCAAAGCAAGTGTGGATGAAAAGCGACGCATGCTTACAGCGAATAATCATACTGCCACACACTTATTACATGCAGCATTAAGAACTACTCTCGGCAAACATGTCGAACAGAAAGGTTCACTGGTGAACGACGAACACCTCCGGTTTGATTTTTCGCACTTTTCAAAAGTAACTGAGCAGGAACTGGCGAGGATCGAAACAATGGTGAATGAGAAAATACGTGAAAATATCAAAGGCGATATAAGGGAGATGCCTATCGAACAGGCAAAAAAATCCGGTGCCATGGCCTTGTTTGGAGAAAAATATGGGGATACGGTGCGTGTTGTAACCTTTGACAGGGATTATTCCATTGAACTTTGCGGCGGAACCCACGTACCGGCTACCGGACAAATCGGTTATTTTAAGATCATTTCAGAAAGTGCGGTTGCTGCAGGTATCCGGAGGATTGAAGGAGTTACCGCTGTAAAAGCTGAAGAATTCATCAACAGTCAATTATCCGTTCTGCATCAGTTGAAAGAACTGCTTAAACAACCTAAGGACCTGGCAAAAAGTATCGTGGACATGCAAAACCAGCATGCAGAACTTTCCAGACAGGTGGAATCCCTTCTCCTGGAAAAAGCAAAAAACCTGGGAATTGCGTTGACCAAAAAGATTGAGAATTACAACGGGATTAATTTTATTGCTGAAAGGATTGAACTCGACTCTGCTGAAGCCATAAAGAATCTCTCTTTCGATATAAAAAACAAAAACGAGAATCTTTTCCTTGTTCTGGGAGCTATGATAAATGGAAAACCCAGTTTAACCGTCATGCTTTCGGATAACCTGGTAAAAGAAAAAAAACTGCATGCCGGTAACATTGTAAAAGAACTTGCAAAGGAAATTAATGGCGGCGGCGGCGGGCAGCCATTCTATGCTACCGCAGGCGGAAGTAATCCGGATGGGTTGGGTAAAGCACTTGATTCTGCCCGAAAATTTCTAACTCCATCCTGAGTCCTAAAAAAACCTGGCCTTTAAATTAGCTTCTTGGGAAATCGCTGAACACAAGCTCTACCGGAAAAGGAAAATTATTTTCCTTTCAATTTTCCTACGCCGTTGCTTCGTTGTCTCTGTGCTTCTTCCAGGCGCTTCTGCAGTTTTTGCTGGAATCCCGAAGGGGCCTTCGCGGGCCTGCGCTTGTATTCCTCAATCTGGGCATGTAATTTTTTCTCATCTACAAACCTGCGTATCACAAACATCTGCAGGAAGCTGATGATGTTGGCAAGCGTATAATAATAACTGAGCCCCGCAGAAAACTTATTTAGAAAAGGGAGGAACATAATCGGCATGATGTATATCATGTATTTCATACCCGGCATCTGCGCGTTTTGCGTGCTACCCATCATCTGGCTGTTAAGATGCGTATATATCAACGTTGTAATTGTACATAAGAGCGCCCATACGCTCACGTGGTCTCCGTAAATAAAATCAATCACAGGCAGCTTACCGAAGTTCCAGATAGAATCATACGTTGAAAGATCCGTTGCCCACCAGAATCCCTGCTGCCGAAGCTCAATGGAAGCCGGAAAAAAACGAAATAATGCAAGAAGAATCGGCATCTGAAGCAATGCAGGGATACATCCGGCCAGCGGGCTCACTCCGGCCTTTTTATACAACGCCATGGTTGCCTGCTGCTTTTTCATAGGATCGTCATTGCCGAATTTTTTGTTCAGCTCATCGATTTCAGGCTTTAACACACGCATCTTGGCAGAAGAAACATACGTTTTATACGCTACCGGGAAAAGCAAGGTCTTAAATACCAGTGTAAGGCAAAGGATAATAATAGCATAGTTCAGGTTAAAGCTGTCTAGGAAATTAAAAACAGGGATCACTAAAAATTTATTCACCCAGCCGAAGATACCCCACCCCAGCGGAATCTGTTTCTCCAGATTCAGATCATATTTTTTTAAAGTCTGGAAATGATTGGGGCCAAAATAAAAACGCATACCAAAAGATTCACTGGGCTTGTGACCATACGGAATGGTAAGGCTTGATGAAAAATTCTTTACATATTTGGAAGAACTTTTTTCATTGAAAGAAGAAATGTCTGCACCGGCTTTATCAAAATAATTATCCGCAATCAGGACAGAAGTAAAAAACTGCTGCTTGAAGGACACCCATTTTATCTTTGCATCCAATGTTTTTGTTTCATCCTTGGTTTCGGCAAGGTAATCCGCATCTTCTTCCAGGTACTTGAAATAGGCGGTGGAATTTTGCTGCTGTGTTGCAATATCCCTTTCCTGGCTTGGCGTTTTCATGGTCCAGCTCAGGCTAAACTCGTTTAAATTGGACGCCACCACATTCTCCATGCCCACCACGTTCAATTTAAAACCCAGCATGTAGGAATTCTTTTCCAGGAAGTATTGATATTCAATATACTTATTGCTTTTCCCTGTACTGTCACCTTCCGCATACAACCTCATTGACAGCGCGGTTGCATCACTTGATTTTTGTTCCGTAGGTTTAAAATATAAATCGCCGGTGTGAATGGTCCTGTTACGTTCCGTATCAAAAAGAATTCCGAACGAGGAGGAATCCTTGTCAAAAAGATATAAAGGCAGTGAATCGTGTGTACGGTATTCTTTCAACTGAACAGAGCATATTCTTCCGCCTTTGGAAGAAATAGTAGCTTTAAGCAATTCATTCTCCAGCGTATAATACTGATCCGAATCATTGGCCACAGATGCAAATACATCGTATTTATTCAGTAGCTCGGCGTTTTTGACTGAATCGCTTACTGAGGTAACTGTTGATAATGAATGAGCAATGACGGATGACTTTTGGATGCCGTGAGCTGTATCTCTGACATGCTGTTCTGCAACCAGCTCCAGCGAATCTTTTGTTCTTTTCTGTTTTGCTAATTCCTCTTTGCTTGGCGCTGAATACCACATCCAGGCGAACATAATGCCGCAAATGAGAATAATACCTACAATTGAATTCTTGTCCATCTCTCGTACTAATGAATATGACGAATAACCTTGACGTTTATTTTAGGAGGGCAAATATAGAATTAAATAGGATGCTCCCCTGTGAAATAGAACATGCAAACAAGCATCAGGATTTAAAAATACACCGGGTAATTTCAAGATACAGCCGGGATCAGGCTTTCTGCACCTGTTTCTTTAAGGATCCGATTTCAATGGCGGCGCTTACAAACCCCACAAACAAAGGATGAGGCTTAGAAACCGAGCTTTTATATTCCGGATGAAACTGAACTCCTATAAACCAAGGATGTTCTCTTAATTCTACAATTTCAACCAATCCGCCTTCAGGATTAATGCCGGAAGCTATCATACCTGCATTCTCAAAATCAGCAAGGTATTCATTGTTAAACTCATATCGGTGACGATGACGTTCCGAAATGTTTTTTTCCTTATAAATTGCGATGCTCTTCGTATCCTCCTTCAAGTGGCAAGAGTAAGCACCCAATCGCATGGTTCCGCCTTTGTTGGTGATGCTTTTCTGCGTTTCAAGCAGGTCTATTACAGCATTGGAAGTGGATGGATTTATTTCGGTGGAATGAGCGTCTGCTTTGCCCATCACGTTCCTGGCAAATTCAATCACCGCACATTGCATGCCCAAGCAAATCCCTAAAAACGGAACTTCGTTTTCGCGTGCATATTTAATAGCTGAAATTTTGCCCTCAATACCGCGTTTTCCAAACCCCGGAGCAACGATAACTCCTGAAAGTCCCGCAAATTTTTCCGCCACATTATCTTCATTTATCCATTCCGAGTGAATCCATTCCACATTTACACGGCAATTATTCACAGAACCGGCATGGATCAATGCCTCGGAAATTGATTTATAGGAATCCTTTAACTCCACATATTTTCCCACAAGGCCAACGCGCACTTCAAATTTCGGATGTTTTAATTTCTGAAGAAACTGCTTCCAGTCCTGCAGATCAATATTTTCAGGAACAGGTAATTGCAATTTATTCAACGCCACAACATCCAGTTTTTCTTTTTCCATCAGCAAGGGAACCTCATAAATCGTACTGGCATCAATGGATTCAATAACTGCATCACGTTCCACGTTGCAAAACAATGCAATCTTATTACGTATATCCTTATTCAGCTTGTGCTCCGTACGACATACTAAAATATCGGGTTGTACACCGTATTCAAGCAATGTTTTTACCGAGTGTTGGGTAGGCTTTGTTTTAAGTTCTCCCGTAGTACCCAGGTAAGGTATCAGGGTAAGGTGAATTACCATGCAGTCTTTTCCAAGCTCCCATTTCATCTGGCGCACCGCTTCAACGTAGGGCAAAGACTCGATATCACCCACAGTTCCGCCAATTTCTGTAATAACAATCTGGTAATTACCCGTTTTTCCAAGCAACCGGATACGGGATTTTATTTCGTCCGTAATGTGGGGGATCACTTGAACGGTTTTTCCCAGGTAATCTCCTCTCCGCTCCTTATCAATTACACTCTGGTAAATTTTTCCGGTGGTAACATTATTTGCCTGAGAAGTAGGAACACTTAAAAATCTTTCGTAATGACCCAGATCCAGGTCCGTTTCTGCTCCATCGTCCGTTACATAGCACTCTCCGTGCTCATATGGATTCATTGTTCCCGGATCTACATTGATATAAGGATCCAGTTTCTGGATGGTTACTGTATAACCGCGTGCCTGCAAAAGCTTTGCAAGTGAAGCGGAAACAATCCCCTTCCCTAAGGAGGAAGTAACTCCTCCCGTAACGAATATATATTTGGTTGAATTTGACATGCCGAAACAGGAAGGACAGTGTATGTCTTCGGAGTGTGAAAATACAGAAAAGTTGGCAGCGGTAATTAGTAATTGGCAAACATTTTATTGTGCTATTTTAATATAAGCTGTTTTCAAGCCAATGCAGAAGAAAAATATGTTTAGCAACCTGCTTCCTTCAGGCACACTGGCAAATACGTAAAGCTCAAATACATTACATTTGATGGATGAATGCCTCTTACCTGCTCCGTTTTTTCTCCGGTCCTGTTGCTGCACTTTTAATCATTTTGTTTACAGACATAGATGCCGCTAACCCCATGACAACACGCATGGCAGCGGTTACGGTATGGATGGCCCTGTGGTGGCTTACAGAGGTTGTCCACCTGGCTGTTACCTCCTTATTACCTTTTTTACTCATACCCGTATTGGGTATTGCAGATACAACTACCATTGCCAATGAATACATGGATCCCATCATGTTTTTATTTATTGGAGGATTTATTCTTGCCATTGCTATCGAGCATTGGAACCTGCACAAACGGATTGCCCTCCGGATTTTGATAGGAGTAGGCAAGCGCCCATCAAGTATCCTGGCCGGCGTGATGGGGACTACGTATTTTTTTTCTATGTGGATCTCCAACACAGCTACGGTGCTGATGATGCTGGCCGCCGTTACTGCAGTTATACATCAGATCGAACTACAGGCAAAACACCATACGCATAAGATAGCGGCCGGCCTGATGATAGGGCTGGCGTACGCTGCAACCATCGGCGGGATGTCAACATTGGTAGGCACACCACCTAACATGGTGTTTTACCGTTTTTACGAAAAAGCTTTTCCGCAGAACCATGATATGGATTTTACGCAATGGTTTATCATTGGGTTTCCTATTTCAATTGCGTTCCTTGTTATCTCTTATTTTGTTCTCAAATGGATGTTTATTCCCAAAGCCCAGGATCATTCGTTTGATATTTCCTATTTCAAGGAAGAATACAAAAAACTTGGCAACATGAGTTACGAGGAAAAATTGGTAGGAACCATTTTTACACTCACTACCATTCTTTGGTTTACCCGCTCGGATATTGATTTCGGAAGTATACAGATGCCCGGCTGGAAAAATATTTTCCCATACCCCAACAACATACAGGATGGAACGGTTGCCATCGCTACGGCTTTACTGCTGTTTTTCATTCCTTCCAAAAATGTAAAAGGCAAAATGCTGTTGGGCTGGGACGAAGCTAAAAAACTTCCTTTCCATATCATCCTGCTTTTCGGAAGCGGTTTTGCTTTAGCAAAGGGCTTTGAATTGTCCGGCCTCAGCGACTGGCTTGCCGGAAGCCTTCATTTCATGAAAGAGGCTAGTCCTTTTGTAGTTGTGCTGAGTATCTGCATACTGGTGACTGTGATAAGCGAGTTTGCCTCTAATGTAGCAAGTATCCAGCTCACCCTTCCGATATTGCTTGCACTGGTCAGCACCATTGGGGTTCATCCGCTGCTGCTGATGCTCCCTGCTACCTTTGCTGCATCCTTAGGTTTTATGCTTCCTGTAGCTACGGGACCGAATACCATCGTGTTTGGCAGCGGACGTATCAAGGTGAAAGATATGATGCAGGCCGGATTAGTACTGGATATTGTCGGGATACTGCTGATTACGGCGGGAATAATGATTTGGAAGTAAAAAATTCAGAAAGAAACCAATTGCAATGAAAACTACTGCCTGACGTATACAGCTGCTTTTTTGTCCCGGCAAATATTATTCACTGACTACTTCCTGCACTTCCGGTATGAATTTCTTGAGTATTGCTTGTATCCCCGCTTTTAAAGTAACGGTTGATGAAGGACATCCGCTGCATGCACCACGCATAACAAGGGAAACTATCCCGTCTTTGAAGGAACGAAAAACAATCATGCCTCCATCCTGTTCCACTGCCGGACGTATATATTGTTCGAGGGTGGCAATGATTTTTTGTTCAATTTCAGTTTGAGGAAGCGAGTGTTCTACCTGTACAGGCGCGCTAGCCCCCTCCCCGGGATCAGATACAAGCTGCTCCTTCTCTGCCCGGTATGAAGCAGGGTCCGATCCCTCATTTATAACAGGCTTTCCCGACGATAAGTATTCTCTCAGGAACTCCCTCAATTCAAGAGTCACATCTTCCCATTCAATGGAATCGGCCTTAAACACAGTAACGTAGTTACCTGAAATAAAAACACTTTTTACAAAAGGAAATTTAAATAGTTCTGTCGCCAAAGGAGAGGCTTTTGCCTCTGCCGGATTCATAAACTCAAGAGGAGCCATATTTTCCAGCAGGATCTTATTAGCCACAAACTTCATAGCCGCCGGATTAGGCGTGCTCTCCGCATATGTTATCACAGGCGATTTTACAGGTGCTTGCATTTTGTATTTTTGCTTATTACAAAGGTAATCGTTAATCGTTTATGGTTCACCGGAGCAACTAATTGTTTTTGCCTGTCAAATAATCATTTACTGTCTTAATTTTAATCGAATTGAAACGCGAAGTAGATTTTCTAATCATAGGTTCCGGAATAGCGGGGCTAAGCTATGCTTTGAAGGTGGCCCCATTTGGGAAAGTATTGATTCTGACCAAAGCCAGCGAGGAAGAATCGAACACCAAATACGCCCAGGGCGGGATTGCTGCCGTGATGTACAGTCCCGATTCGTACGAGAAACATATCCGCGACACGCTCATTTGCGGCGATGGTTTGTGTAACGAGGAAATTGTCCGTATGGTGGTTACAGAATCTACCGAGCGCGTCAAAGAGCTTATTGAATGGGGCGCACGGTTCGATAAAAATCCCAAAGGGGAGTTTGATCTGGGAAAAGAAGGCGGGCATTCCGAAAACCGGATATTGCACCACAAAGACAATACAGGCTTTGAAATTGAGCGGGCGCTGCTAGCGCAGGTTCATGCCCATCCTAATATAGAAATTCTGGATCATTACTTTGCCCTTGAAATCCTTACCCAGCACCATCTGGGAAAAAAGATCACAAGCAAGTCTACCGACACAGAATGTTATGGGGTGTATGCACTCAACACATTCACCAATCGCATAGAACAGATATTATCCCGCATTACATTGATGGCAACAGGCGGGGCAGGACATGTATACGCTACCACTACCAACCCACTTATCGCAACCGGTGATGGAGTGGCCATGGTATACCGCGCAAAAGGAAAACTGGAAAACATGGAATTTTTCCAGTTTCATCCTACTTCACTTTATAATCCGAATGAACGCCCCTCATTCTTAATCACGGAAGCGATGAGGGGATTCGGCGGACTGCTCAAAACAATTGATGGAAAAGATTTCATGCAGAAGTACGACAGGCGTGGCTCACTGGCACCGAGGGACATTGTTGCGCGGGCAATTGACAATGAAATGAAAATCCGGGGTGACGATTTTGTGCACCTGGACTGCCGTCATCTTGATAAAGAGGGCCTCCTGAAACATTTCCCGAACATTTACAAAAAATGTCTATCGCTTGGAATTGATATCACAAAAGATTGCATCCCTGTAGTACCTGCCTCTCATTATATGTGCGGGGGAATCAAGGTAGATACGAATGGACGAAGCAGCATAAAAAATCTGTATGCAGCGGGCGAATGCTCCTGCACGGGCTTACACGGAGCCAACCGCCTTGCCTCAAACTCATTGCTAGAAGCGGTGGTATATGCTCACCGTTCAGCGGAAGACTCCATCAAAAACTTAACTCAATCCCACCGCGAAGGAGATTTGGAAAAAGCCTGGCATTCCATTCCGGAGTGGAATGCCGAGGGTACATCCTCCCCTGAGGAAATGGTTTTAATTACACAAAGTTTGCGGGAAGCACAATCCATTATGACCAATTACGTAGGCATTGTACGTTCAAATCTGCGCTTAAAAAGGGCGTTTGACCGGCTTTTAATAATACACAATGAAACTGAAAGCCTTTACGAACGAACCACCGTTTCTCCGGAGCTGTGCCAGCTTAGAAATATCATCAAAGTCAGCTATATTCTCATAAAATACGCGATGATCAGGAAAGAGAGCGTAGGATTACATTATAATATAGATTATCCGAAGAAAAGCACTCCTGAAACTGTTTCATAATGCCTCCTATATATTTGGACTACAAATCATTTTTCGCTGTGTTATAATTGCCTATCTTTGCTACATGAAACGTCTTAGCATCTCGTTTTCGGTCGTTATTCTCGTCTTGCTGATATTGCTTGGCAGTGGTGGGTTCACGATCAGCAAAATGATATGCGGAGGTGCTGAATGTGCTCCTACTTATGCGCTGGGGAAAGCAAAAGATTGCTGCATTTCAGAAAATTCATCGGAAGAAGCAATGTCGGAATCATGCTGCTGCCAGCTGATAGATGTTTCTTATGCGCTGGATGAATTCAGTGTTTCTGAAAAAGTGAATGTGCATGCCCAGGAATCAATCCTTCTATATTCTCCCTTTGTATTTTTACTGCACCTGCCTTCTTCCCCGGTACATTTTTCACTTTCTGACTTATCTCCTCCGGAGGCGAAAGAACTGCTTTACTTTTTTTGCACTCTCCTTCTTTGATCCTTCATTGCCAATTGCACACTGACAAGTAAAGTCAGGGTATATCGTATTTGTTTCACCTAGAAAAAATTTGCAATGAATAACTTAAAATATATAATGTTGTTTCTCCTTTACCTTTTTTCCGGGGGAGGATGGTTTCAATTATCGGCTCAAAATTTAACGGGCAAAATTGCTGAGAAAGATACACAGGGCAAAGAAGTTTCTTTACCCATGGCAGGAGTCATATGGTATGGAACCAGCCTTTCCACTACCTCCGATGAGAACGGAAATTTTCAAATTCCTTTTCCCGATGCCTTGCCGGCAAAACTTTTAGTAAGCATGATCGGATACAAAACCGACACAATTGTGTTCCCGGATCGGTCAAAAACAACCGTTAAAATTATTTTAAAAAGTGCGGCAACAACACTGAGCGAGGTTAAGATAACCGAAAAAATAAAAAGCAGCAGTAATATGCTCATGACCCCGATCAATACGGAAAAGATCACACAAAAAGAGCTGACACAGGCAGCCTGCTGCAATTTGTCGGAAAGCTTTGAGCGCAATGCTTCCGTGGATGTGAATTTCACGGATGCCGTTTCGGGTGCCAAACAAATCCAGATGCTGGGGCTGGATGGCATTTATACACAGATACTCTATGAAAATCTTCCATTTGTCAGGGGACTTTCTTCCTCTTACGGTCTGACCTATATCCCGGGACCCTGGGTGGAAAATCTACTGGTTACCAAAGGAACCGGCTCGGTGGTGAATGGGTATGAATCGATCACCGGTCAGATTCAGATCGAGCTTCTGGAACCTCAAAAAGCTGATCGTTTATTTATAAATGGATATGGCAACAGCGAAGGAAGGTTTGAGCTGAATGCACACCTTGCAAAAAAAATAAATACGAGTGTAAGTACGCTTTTATTTGCCCATGCCAACCAGAATGACCTGACTGAAGGCAGGTATATGGACAGGAACAAAGACGGTTTCATGGATATGCCGTTTGAGATTCAATATAACTTTCTGAACCGCTGGGATTACAGGATCAGGAATAAAGCAGAGGGACAGTTCGGCGTGCGTGCACTGATTGAGGATCGTATGGGAGGCCAAAACGATAATCTCCAAAGTGATTCAATGGGATCTTCTCCTCATTACGGAATAGGGATCAATACAAAGCAGTTTGAAACATTCACCAAAAACGGATTTCTTTTCCCGGAAACTCCCTGGAAAAGTATAGCCGTCATGACCACAGAAAGATTTCACACACAAAGTTCCTATTTCGGAAAAAAAAGATACGAAGGCCAGCAGAAAAGTCTTTATGCAAATACTATTTACCAGACAATTATTGATAACACATTCCACAAAATAAAAATTGGAGGGAGTTTTACCATGGATGATTACAGGGAGTCATTTACAGAGGGAAACTTACCGGATAACGATTCCATTTTCAACACACAGGAGATGGTGCCCGGAGGATATACGGAATACACATTCAACAACGATACAAATCTATCGGTTGTTGCCGGGTTACGCACAGATCTCTTTGACAAGGATGTATTGGCATTTAATCCGCGTCTTCACCTGAAATACAACCCAACCAAAGAAGCAGCTATTCGTTTTTCAGGAGGGAGAGGAATGCGTACTACCCATATCTTTGCGGAAAACAGCCAGGTATTTGCCAGCTCCCGGCGGATTGTAATAGATGAAAATCTTGAACCTGAAGTTGCCTGGAATTATGGGATGACATTCACTTACTCTTTTAAACTAGCTGGCAAGGAAACCTCGATCAATTTAGATGCATTCCGGACGGACTTTGAAGACCAGGTAGTAGTGGATCTGGAAGACCCGGATAAAGTGTGGTTCTATAACCTGAAAGGATTGTCCTATTCAAACAGTATTCAAACAGATATCGACTTTTCACCTTCCGAAGGCTTGGATATAAAATTAGCTTATAAATATTACGATGTAAGAACAACTTATCTGCCTCCCGGACAGGTAAGACAGCTTTTGAGTAAACCCTTTGTTCCGAAAAACAGAGCGCTTCTGAACATAGACTATACAACGCGCGCGGAAAAATGGAAATTTAACTTCACGGCTAGATGGTTTGATAAAAGCCGCCTGCCCAACACAGCTAATAATGCTCCTGAATTTCAATTGAAAGAATATTCCGATACATACTATACTTTTATGACACAGGTAACAAAAAAGTTTAAGTGGATAGAAGTATATTTGGGAGCTGAAAATCTGTTTAACTACAGGATCCCAAATCCGATCATTGACCCCACGGACCCGTATGGCACAAACTTTGACGCTACTATGATATGGGGACCGATCAACGGAAGAGTGGTGTACGGCGGATTCAGATATAAAATCATATAACAAAAATAAAAAAACAAACCTAAAACAAAATCAAATGAAAACATTAAAAAGCATTTTCGCAATTACAATACTTTCGCTGTTCGCAGGAAAAATTTCTGCACAGGATTCAACCATTGTCGTAAAAACATCCGCCCAGTGTGAAAGCTGTAAGAAAAGAATTGAAAATGCATTGAATTTTGAAAAGGGAGTTAAATCAGGTGTCCTGGATTTAACCACGAAAGATGCAACGGTAGTTTTCGATCCTCAGAAAACTTCGTCTGCCAAAGTAAGAGCGGCAATCACTAAGGTCGGTTACGATGCCGATAAAATGACTGCCGATGCCAAAGCGTATAAGAAACTTCCCAAATGCTGCCAGAAGGGTGGACACGAGCAATAAGCAGCAAACAGCAGGGTCGCATTAATTCGTAAATTCGTGTAATTCGATTTTCGAGAATATATGGCCCTGATAAAAGCTGTTAAAGGAATTTCCCCCAAGTTTGGTAGCAATTGTTACCTGGCTGAAAATTCAACCATTGTTGGCGACGTTGTGATGGGCAACGAGTGCTCAGTTTGGTTCAATGCGGTGGTACGCGGAGATGTACATTATATACGCATGGGCAACAAAGTAAATGTGCAGGATGGAGCTGTTATTCACTGCACCTACCAGAAATCTCCTACCAACATTGGCAATAACGTTTCAATAGGACATAATGCGCTTGTGCACGGATGCACGGTACACGATAACGTACTTATCGGGATGGGGGCCATTGTAATGGATAATTGCATAATAGGAAGCAATTCAATAATTGCTGCAGGGGCGGTGGTATTAGAGAATACCAGGGTAGAGCCTGGTTCCGTATATGCAGGAGTTCCTGCCAGAAAAGTAAAAGACATCAACCCGGAGCTTCAAAAAGGCGAAATAGAGCGGATAGCGAACAACTATGTAATGTATAGCAGCTGGTTTTCCCCTGAAAACCCGGCTTCATTTCCCTCTGAAAAACCCCTGGAAATCGATAAAAAGCCATAAAATTCTTTGTAACCCCCTGTAACTTTACCGTTTTTAGGAACGTCATATGCTTGAAAACGGAATAAAACAAACTAAAATCAATAAAAATGAAAACCAAGCAATTACTTTTAAGCGCTGCTGTTCTGATTATGTCAGTGGCTCTTTCGCTCACAGGATGTCGCAAAGACAACAGTAAAGAAAGCGATACAATCGGTGCAGAAGATAATGCACTTGCCGACAAGTCCTTTGAAGACCTTGGGCAGATCTCCAATGAAGCATACGGGGGGGGCTTAAGTACTTTCAAGACAGGAGGTGGTAGCCAGCAAACCGATGGACTTCTTTCTTTCTGCGCTATTATTATACCTGATCTGATAAATAAGAAAATCACAGTAGATTTTGGTACAACTAACTGCCTGTGCAAAGATGGCCGATATCGCAGAGGAAAGGTATATATTACGTATACGGGAATTACCTATTGGGATTCTCTGGCGAGCGTTACTGTTACTACTCATCCTACTGACAACTACTTTGTAGACGACAATCAGATAATAGGAGAAAAAAGCTGGATCAATAACGGGCGAAACGCAGCCGGACACCTGTCCTGGTCTGTTGTTATAGACGGTAGCATTGTAAAAGCAAATAATCAGGGAACTGTTAAATGGAGCGCTACGCGTACAGTAGAGTGGCTTGCAGGGGAAGGCACTCTCCCATGGTCAGACGATGTGTATGGAGTAACAGGTTTTGCGAAAGGTACTGCTTCGAACGGCATGTCCTTCGATGCAACAATCACAAGCCAGCTGATCCGTAAGATCGCTTGTCCAAAACATTTTGTATCAGGCACGTTTGATTTCACAGCTGGTACCAAACCAACCCGTCACGTTGATTTTGGTTACTCTCCTGCACCTAACCCAAGCGGAAGCTGCGATGGCTGGATCTCAGTCACCATCAACGGGAAAACTTTCTACAAGCTGCTGCCTTAAACCAACATTGCAACATAAAAAGACCCTGTACAAAATTGTACGGGGTTTTTTATTTTAGGTGATCACGTGAACTTGCATTCGTATTCTATCGGAGGTGAATAAATTATATTTTTGCCCTTTGAATTGACTCTATGCCCGATATTATCAGCCTTCTGCCCGATTCAGTAGCCAACCAGATTGCAGCAGGAGAAGTTATTCAACGACCCGCATCGGCAGTAAAAGAGCTTTTAGAGAACTCCATTGATGCCGGAGCTACTGATATAAAGCTGGTACTGAAGGATGCCGGCAGAACACTCATTCAGGTCATTGACAATGGCACCGGGATGAGCGAAACGGATGCACGCATGTGTTTTGAACGCCATGCTACTTCTAAAATAAAACAAGCAGACGATCTTTTCAAAATTACCACCATGGGTTTCCGCGGAGAAGCAATGGCCTCTATTGCCGGAGTTGCGCAGGTGGAAATGAAAACAAAACGGTCGGAAGACCAGCTTGGAACTCACATTGAAATCGAAGGAAGCGAACTCAAATCAAATTCCCAATGCACCTGTTCCAAGGGAACCTCCATCAGTGTAAAAAATCTTTTCTTCAATGTGCCTGCCCGTAGAAATTTTCTTAAATCCGATTCTGTCGAGCTTCGACACATTATAGAGGAGTTCCAGCGTGTAGCCATTGCTCACCCGGACCTTGCGTTATCGCTCCACCATAATAACTCCGAGCTGTTTCATCTTGGAAAAGGCACATTGCGACAGCGCCTGGTTGGCTTGTTCGGCGATAGTTACAACCAACGCCTGGTACCTGTGCACGAAGACACCACCATTGTCAACGTAAGAGGATTCATCGGGAAACCTGAGTTTGCACGAAAAACGAGAGGGGAACAGTTTTTCTTCGTCAACAATCGTTTTATTAAAAGCTCTTATCTGCACCACGCTATACAAAATGCATACGATCAGCTATTGCCGAAGGATGCTTTCCCTTCCTATTTCATCACCATGGAAATAGACCCCAGGGTGATCGACGTGAATATTCATCCGACAAAAACCGAAATAAAATTTGAAGACGAACGTTCGGTATATACCATTATACGTTCCGCTGTGAAACAATCCCTCGGGAAATACAATATCGCACCTTCGCTGGACTTTGAGCAGGAAGTAAGTATAGAAATCCCTCAAAACAAATCGCGGGAAGAAATATTATCGAACCCGCCAAAGATAAAGGTCAACCCAAAGTACAACCCGTTTAAAGAAGAAGAGAAAAAAGAGGAAAGAAGAATACCGCCTCGCCCGTCCGAAAAACAAATTAATGACTCTTCGGAATTTTCCCGTTCGCTGCATTCACACAACAGCTCAAGTGAGCCAAACACCGTAGGCCAGGTATCTTTCCCAAAAGCAGTTAAATCACCCGAACCGGAAACAAAATTTAAAGAAGAAGTTCAACAGGAGTTTAACATTGAAGGTGAAAAAACATCCAGGACTTCGGCGTACCAACTTCACAATAAATACATTCTTGCACATATTAAAACAGGGATGATTGTTATTGACCAGCAGGCCGCACACGAACGTATACTTTTTGAAAATTTTCTTGAAATTGTGGAAAAACGCAAAGGCATGTCACAGCAGCAATTATTTCCTCAAACACTGGAATTTTCAACAGGCGATATGGTAATACTAAAAGAACTTCAGGAAGAGCTCCAGGGCCTGGGATTTGACATAAACGAATTCGGAAAAAATAGTTTTGTTGTTCACGGAGTTCCCACGGATATTTCCGGTAAGAATGTATTTGAGCTTCTGGAAAAATTAATTGAAGATTACAAATCTATCCCGGGTAGCAAGCAAACTTCGGAATCGGGGGAATCCGAATTCGGCAGGGTAAAAAAGGAACTGGTGGCCAAAGCAATGGCAAAAAACCTTGCTATCCGTTCAGGCGATCCTCTTACCAAAGAAGAAATGAGCCACATAGTCGATGAACTTTTCGCCTGCAGGATGCCTTACTCTTCCCCGACAGGAAAACCTACACTGATCACAATCTCTCTGGATGAACTGGATAAAAAATTAAAGAAATAAATGCAAGAATACAGACCTTCCGGCTTTAATGTACTGCCTCCTGTCATAAAAAACCTGCTCATAATCAACGGCATTTTCTTCCTGGCAACGATCGTATTCGAGTTAAAGCTGAACATAGACCTGACCGATATTTTAGGACTGCATTACTTTTTTTCGGAAGATTTCGAACCTCACCAGCTCATTACGTACATGTTCATGCATGGAAGTTTTGCACATATCTTTTTCAACATGTTTGCACTCTGGATGTTTGGAAATGTACTGGAACATGTATGGGGAGCAAAAAGGTTTTTAATTTATTACCTGGTTTGCGGGATCGGTGCAGTGCTGCTGCACTATTCCATCCATTATTTTGAAATTCAACCTACCCTTCGGGCACTGAATGAGTATATCGGCAATCCGGATGCAGAAAAATTCAAGGAGCTATTTGCTTCCGGTGTTTTAGATTTCTCATCTATTAAGGAAAAACAAAGCTTCCAGGAAATATTAAGCGGTTACCAATCCCAGTTAATCTCCGGTGATACTGAAAAGGCATTACAGACTTCCATTGATTTTGTACTTGAATATAAAAAGGAATTCCTGAATGCACCCGTGGTAGTAGGTGCATCCGGCTCTGTATTCGGATTACTGCTTGCTTTCGGCATGCTATTCCCCAATTCCATGATATACATGTATTTTTTCTTTCCAATAAAAGCGAAATATTTTGTTATTCTGTACGGCGCCCTTGAACTTTTTGGTGCTGTCAATGCTTCCGAAGGAGATAACATTGCTCATTATGCACACCTTGGCGGGATGCTATTTGGATTTGTTTTGATTAAATTGTGGAAAAGAAAACATTATTTCTAGTAACTAGCTACTTACTTTTCTACTTTGTGATTCAAAAACCCCTTTCCTAAAATTATTTTCATATATTTGAGTATACTTCGCTTATTCATCATTTAATACATCGAAATGAAAATTATATTTTCCCTGTTATCCCTTGCCCTTTCCATTCTTGTATCGGCGCAAAATAATGTGCCAATTGTTAAAAGCCACACGAATAGCATCGATGAAAAGTCTTTAAGGGAGAAAATGAAAAATGATGGTTTATCTTCAACGGCGATTGATGAACTGATTGCTAAAAGGAAACGCCTATTTGATCAATCGATCCAGGTAAAAACGGTTAATCCAATTCCCTATGCCAACTGCGATAACATGGGCGGTGAAAATGGATGGAGTGCCTGGACGGGAGACGTGGGAACAGTCGGCTCATGTACATTTACAATGACGCCGCCGGCGGGAATTCCAGCATCTCCAAATTTTGTGCTTACAACTGGTACCGGCATTGATCCCTGTACGCCCGGGCCAACCCCTGGCAATCCGCCTCTTCCGGTAGTAGCTCCAAACTCCGGACATACTTCCATACGGCTTGGGGATCCACAACAATCCGGTTCGGTTGTAGAGCAGCTTACTTATCCTATTTCCGTGACCACTCAGGATACCTTCCTTACTGTAGATTACGCCTTAGTGATCGAAGACGCAGGTACAGGTCATACAGTATGCGAGCAACCTTACGTTTCATTTTGTATATACGATTCAAAAGGCGACTCCGTCCCATGCGGATACTTCAGATATACAGGTGGTCCAAACATACCTGGATTTTTCCAGGGCTCCTGCAATATTTTAAGCACTCCTTATTATAAGCCCTGGAGCACTTTTAATGTGGATCTTTCAGCCTATATCGGCCAAACACTTTCAGTGGTAATTACCAATGCGGATTGTACTCAAGGTGCACACTTCGCCCACTCATACTGGGATTTTTCCTGTATGACTGAAGCACTTAAACCCGAATATTGCGGTGGACAATCAACTACATTATGCGCACCCGCAAATTCAGGGAGTGGAGCCTATTCATACCAATGGTATAAGAACCATACCGTTTTTCCCGGCGGAAATACCCAATGCATATCTGCAATCCCACAAAAGGGGGATACATTTTCCGTTGCTGTACAACAACAGTCCGGCTGTAGCTTTAATATGACTTATATCCCCCAAGATACGTGTGATGTTACTTTCAGTTCAACAATTGATATATGTAAAAACATCAATACGTTTCCAAATCCTTCCGGTGGCGTATTTTCGATAAAGTTCGATGAAGCAACAACCTTTCATTTAGACATTTACAATTTAGTTGGAGAAATCGTTTATCAATCCAAATTCAACAATCCAAAAAATATAATTGATATTTCTTCTCAACCCAATGGAATTTATTTCCTGAAAGTAAAAACAGACAAAGGCTTCGCCGTAAAAAAAATTATGAAAGAGTAATATTCAAACGTGAGTTTAAAAAACTCGTTGTCCTGAAAAAGGATTTGGTTAAAAAGTTATTTCCTTTTTTGCAGCCTGATATTCTTCCACAATCTCGGTTACAATTTCCTTCACCGGCTTTATTTCTTTAAGCATGGCGCTTACCTGCCCTATCTCCAATTCTCCCTCTTCCAGATCGCCTTCGAACATTCCTTTTTTTGCACGGGCCCTGCCCAACAGGGTTTTTAATTCTTCAATCGATGCCCCTTTGTCCTCTGCCTCCTGAACTTCCTTGTAAAATTTATTTTTCACCAAACGCACGGGGACCAATTTTTTTAAAGAGAGCTGGGTATCGCCTTCGTTCAACTCAGTTATTTTCTTTTTAAAGTTTACATGCAATGAAGATTCTTCGGAGGCAGCAAACCGGGAACCGATCTGGACTCCATCCGCACCCAAAGCCATGGCAGCCAGCATTTGCCTTCCGGTAGCAATTCCGCCTGCTGCAATGAGAGGTATCTTTATCTTATTTCTAACCATGGGGATTAAAACCATCGTGGTGGTTTCTTCCCTTCCGTTGTGGCCCCCCGCCTCAAATCCTTCGGCCACCACCGCATCGCATCCGGCATCTTCACTCTTCTGTGCAAATTTCACACTGCCCACAACATGGACTACGGTTATTCCTCTTTCTTTCAGCCAACCGGTCCACTTTTTAGGATCTCCGGCCGACGTAAAAACAACTTTCACGCCTTCTTCCACGATGATATTCATGATCTTTTCTATGTCCGGATAAAGCAACGCCACATTCACTCCGAATGGCTTTTCAGTTGCCTTTTTACACTTTTGAATGTGTTCACGCAAAACATCCGGATACATGGATGCAGACCCAATAAGCCCTAAACAGCCGGAATTTGCCGCTGCTGAAGCTAACCTCCATCCACTGGTCCAAATCATTCCCGCCTGTACAATGGGGTACCGAATTTTGAATATTTCAGCAATTTTGTTCATCCTAAAATAGTTTTATCTTTGTTGTGATAACATCACGCAATATACAAAGTCAGTCGAAACAAAATTAAACGAGTATAAAAATTTGCCTGAAACTGATGACTAAAAAACTACTCCTTTCTATTGGCTTTTTGTCTATTGTCTTCACGTCATTCTCCCAATACAAATTGGAATACGGCGGAATGGTAGGGGCAGCAAATTACCTGGGAGAAATGGGAGGCAAAGAGAAAACCCGCAGAAATTTTATAATGGATCTGAAACTTTCCCAAACAAAAAGTGCCGTTGGAGGGTTTGTCAGATATAAAGTCAATCCTGATGTTTTAGTCAGAGGTTCGCTTGGATGGTACCGGATATCCGGTGCCGACAAATTCTCTACTAATCCCGGACGCGTAGGTAGAAATTTAAGCTTTCGCAACGATATAATTGAAGCAAGTGTTGTAGGGCAGTATTTATTTTATCACATTGCTGACCTGGGAAGGACTTACCGGTACCAAAATGATTTCAAAGCATACCTGTTTACCGGGCTTTCCGGATTTTATCACAACCCTAAAGCTGAATACAACGGAAGCTGGGTAGCACTGGCACCTCTCCATACCGAAGGACAGGGGCTTGTTGCGGACGCTCCCAAGCCCTATTCCAAAGTCCTTGTAGCCATACCAGGAGGGGCAGGATTCTTTTTTACGTTCAGTAAAAAATATCGCATCGGATGGGAATTCAACTGGCGAACAACTTTTTCTGATTACCTGGATGATGTCAGCACGCTATACGCCGATCCAAGCTCCTTATCAAGCGATGAAGCACGGGCCCTGGCAAACCGGAATAATGAATTGATCTATACTGACAATACGGACCTTCCTGCCCGTGAGAATTATTACCCGCACCTGGAAAACGGAGTAATGAAATATCCCAAACGTGGTGACCCCAAACACAACGATTCCTACATCACTACCACAATCAATTTCAGTTATGTTATCCGTGGGAATAGCAAATTCGGAAAGGCAAGATACAAGTCTTATTTCGGCCAGTATAAAAAAGGAAGAACTATCCGGGCCAAGTTCTAATTCCCTGTCTTGAAAAATTGCTTCAGTTTGGAAAGCGGCTTGGCTATAAAAGTTAATTTTCCAGGGCTTAATCCATTCACTTCCCACGCCATGCGGTCTTCCCGGTTTGCTTTTACCCGGCTGGCAACGGTTGCATTGCTAATTCCTCCGGTCCTCATTTTTACCAGCACCTCCGGTATGTAAACGGAAGATATTTTATTCTTATACAAAAACCGGAGCATCAGCTCATAGTCAGATGAAATAGTAAATGAAGTATTGAAACTGCCGAATTTTTCGTACACTTTTCTTTTTACAAAAAATGTGGGATGAGGAGGCATCCAGCCTTTGAGGAAAAGACCCGGATCATAGGGCTTTGATCTCCAATGCCTGACCACCTTTTTAACATTATTTCTGGATACATATTGCAAATCTCCATAAACGCTGTCTGTATGTCCGACGCTTAGCTGCTGAACTACCCGTGAAATTACTTTTTCATCGGCATAAAAGTCATCCGAATTCAGGATTCCGATTACATCTCCCGAAACAATCGAAATTGCCTTATTGATCGCAAAATATATTCCTTCATCCTTTTCAGAAATTAGTTTTGCTATTTTACTCTGATATTTTTGAAGAATGGACAATGTTTTATCCGTCGATTTTCCATCAATCACAATGTATTCAATGTCCGGATAGTCCTGTTCAAGCACGGAACGGACGGTTGACTCAATGGTTGCTTCGCTGTTATAACAAACCGTGACAATGGATACCTTCATTCCTCAAAGGTTAAATAATTTTTTCCATACGGCAAAGCTAATCATGCGGAACACGCGTACCCCGTCTGCATGATCTGAGATATTGAAAAACTGATCCGGATCATTCTTTATTTTATGGACGTCCATGAAATCACTCAAAGAGTCATCAAAATACTCCAGGCACGGACCTTGTACCTGTTTCATCCAGGTATCAATAGGGGTTACAAATCCAAGTTTGTCTTTCCTTTCTTTAATTTCCGCAGGAAGAAATTTTCCCGCTGCTTCACGCAGCAGGTGCTTGTTTATACCACGATGTATTTTATAACATCCAGGTACATTAAAGACATATTCCACCAGCCTGTGATCATCGGCAAAAGGAGTTCTTGCTTCCAGGGAATGCCACATGGAAGACCTGTCTTCGTATTTAAGATACATTTTCAGGCGGGAATGTGTAAAATCCTTAAACAGACCTTCATTCAGAGAACAGGACCGGCTGACATCCAGTTCAGCATGCATGCTGCCGGAATGAACAAACTCATTTATAATGTTCCTGTTTAAAAAATGATTTTGCCTGAAATAGGATTGATAAACAGAAGCTTGTAATGAGCGAGGCAAAGAGTCTGAAAATTTTCTCTTTAAAAACTCCCTTCCCATTTGTTTAAGATTGAAAAGTAATTTTCCATTGCCGGAAGCTTCCGAAAGTAATTTGCCGATTTTCCCTTTTCTCAATAGCTCCTTCCAGAAGACTACTGAGTGAGACATGTATCCTCCAAATAGTTCATCTCCTCCCTGTCCGTCAAGTATCACTTTTATACCTGCTTGCTTTGCTTTACGCATCAGCCGGAACTGTCCATAAGTACCTGTTGAGCAAACCGGTATATCCTGGGCGTAATTCAAGTCTGAAAAATCCCTCAGCAGTTCATCCGCTGCAGGACTCACCCGGTGCCATTCCGCCTGTGTTTGATCCACTACATATTTTGCCCATTTGCTTTCATCGATTGACGGATCGTCAAATGTAAGTGTGAAAACTTTCAGCTTACCTCCAAGATTTACTTTATGGCCGGTACTCGCCAGATTTCCCACAATACCCACAATGGCGGAACTGTCAATGCCTCCGCTTAAACAGGAACCAACCGGCACATCCGAACGGAGCCTGAGTTTAACAGAATCAACTAGCAGTCTTTCGGTTTCAATCCTGTATTTTTCGAATTTAGCCTCGTCAAAAGAAGAAAAAGAAATATTTGACTGAAGTGAATAATAGGTCCACTTCCGGAAGGTATTATTCCTAAGGTCGATCTCAAAATTCTGAGCAGGCATCACCTCGAAAATATTCTTAAACATATTTTCTTCCCCGCGTTCGATATATTGAATGTCTCCGGCTAAAAATTCAGAGGCTGCCTTAAAATTAATACCGGATTTGACGAACGGTAGTTTTAGCAGGGCCTTTTGTTCGGAAGCAAAAGCAAAAACATCTGCGTCTTGGTAATAATAAAATGGTTTTACTCCTACCCTGTCCCGGGAGCCGAACAGGGTATTTTTCCGGCTATCAAAGATGACAAATGCCCACATTCCATTGAAATGATCCACACACTCCTGGCCCCAATGTAAGTAAGATTGAAGAATAACTTCTGTGTCGGTATTGGTAGTGAATAAAATACCTTTTTCCGACAACTCCTTTCTTAGCTCAACGTGATTATAAATTTCCCCATTAAAAACAATCCATATTTTCTTTTCAGCGTCACACATCGGCTGATGCCCGGCAGGGGAAACATCAATGATGGAGAGCCTTCTGTGACCGAGAGTAAATTGGGTGTTTTCCAAATAAATATTATCCACGGAAACTTTCGGAGCATAATTTAGCAGGGAAGATTTTACACTTTCCGGCGTGTCCTTTCCATAGGCAGAAATAACCGCCGAGCCATTGAAAAATAAAAATCCCTCCCCGTCCGGTCCCCGGTGACGAATTGCATCTGTCATATTCTTTACATGACCGGCAAGACTATCCATCCTGCCATTAAAATTTACTATTCCGGAGATACCGCACATACAACAATTACTTCTGAATAACTTTTTGATACACTACATCAAATTGCTTTGCCACAGCCTCATAGCTGAAATTTCCTTTTGCATACTCGTTTAATCTCACCTTTTCAAAGGAACTGATGTTATTCATTGCGTGTAAAATTGCTTTACCTAAAGCATTTTCATCACCGGGGGAAACAAGAATTCCTTTTCCCTCCTTTATGTGCTCTTTGATCCCGTGTATAGCAGAACCAAGCACGGGTAATCCGGTAGCAAGCGATTCAACCATCACACATGGCATATTATCGTAATTACTGAATAGCAGGAAGAGATCGGCCTGACGCATTATTTCAGCTACTTCTGCAGACATCCGTGTTCCAAGAAAAAAAACAGTTTTATTCAGCAAGCCCAGATTTTCAGCAAGGGTCTCCAGCATAGTTCTTTGAGGACCGTCTCCCACAATACGAAATTCAAAATCATTTCTATTTACGGATATTTTTTGAGCAGCCCGTATCATTCCTGATACATTCTTGGCCCGATCATCCAGGTTAGAAACGTGAAGCAGGATAAATTTATCTTTTTTTTCATTGTTCAACCGAGGATAGAACAGATGTGTATCCACCACATTGGGAATGACCGAATAGGTATTTTGCAATCCATGGGAAAGCATTCCCTGCCTGAGGCTTTCACTTACCACGGTTACGGCAGATGCTTTACGAATAGCAATTTTTGTAAGCAGTTTTTTTAAGAAGCCTTTATACATTCCATCCTCCGGCAGATAACCGGACCATTGTTCCGAAACAATATAAGGAGTTTTGTAAAAATATTTAAAATAATACGCAGGAAGAAAAGTCCGTGCCAATACATGAATATGGGTAATATCCGGAGTACCGAATTTCTCATGGATCACTTTTATACCCATCCTGCATGCTTTAAGATACCGGAAGAATTTTATAAACGTTGAAATGACAGGAATATTGATACAGGAATTATTATAATAAACCCGCGTAATGGAAAGGTTGTCTTCCACGGCAGACTCTAACTCGTACACCTTATCTCTCAATACGGGATCTGCATTCACATACAATACTGCAACACGATGCATGGAAGATACTGCCAATGCATGTCTTTTAATAAATATTCCATTAAAAGGATCAACCCGGTTGGGAAACCACCTGGGGATAAAAAGTATCTTTAAATTCCTGCCTGGAACCATCATTTTAACTCATAGATCTTTACTCCTGTTTCAGGAAACTCCACCGCATCAAGGTACAAAGAATCCGGCACGACAAATGAATTATTCCAGGACAGGAGGTATTTTATTTGATCCTGTTTCAGATCGCTGTGCATGGTCTTAAGTTGTCCGGGCACGCATATCATTCCGAAATACTTGCTGCCGGCTAAGTAGCTTACAATAGTAGATTTCGTATAATTTTCTCCGCCAATTTCGTTATCCGTTAAAACAGAAGCAGTATTCCCGGATACATATTCCGACAACTTCTGCTTTGCTGAAAATATAGATGTATAATCGGAATGAACTGTTAGTAGCTCCTTAGCAGGTTTGTACGCGGTTAAAAGTGAAAACAGGAGTAAAAAAACAACTGAAAGATTCTTATTAATCGCAACTAAGGAATTGAAAAAAGAAATGGCTAGTATTCCAATAACAACGGTATTTAACCATATATGCCTGTCCATTACCAAAACAAATACATAAGGAAGTGTGCACGAAACGGAAATAATAATTGGAAGTTTATTTCTTAAAAGAATACTTTTAATTTCACTCTTCCTGTACAGCAAGAGGATCAGCATTCCAAGAAGCAACACAGTTCCCGCATCAATACCAAAATAATACGATTGAATACTCCACAGGTTTCTCAACACAACTTTGATGTAATGAAATAAATTTGTCCGGCTATCCAGAGGAGACCAATCGCTCAAGGTCAATTTTTGCGGTTCCTCCCAGGCATTGATAGCATTTTCCCGGGCAGGTGATACCAGGCCCAACCATTCGTAAGGATGATGCAGCTCTCCCAGTGTATTCGGGTTGGAAGCCGGGCCGATAAGTTTAAAGTTATATTCCGGCGCAGAAGAAAATAAAATCTTATCCTCTTTCAGGCTAATGGGAATGATCCACAGAAAGGAAAAGGTCAGGAAAGTAACGACAGTGGAAATATATTTCACAACGACTTTCTTTTTACTCCTACAGCATTTAACGTAATAAACTATGTTGCTAAGGGAAAATGACAAAAGAAAGAAAATGAATCCGGCACCTTTTGCAACATACAGTGCTGCACCCAGCGTACCAATTACTAAAAATGAGTACTTATTTGTCACATAATAATTCTCTTTGGACAGAAGCACCAGGTACCATATTCCAATTGCGAGCAGAAGCAAGTCAGGGCTTGCCACTAGGAGTGCAAATGATACGATAAGAATAGCATAAGAGAAAAAAAATAGCAAGTATGGGACTCTGTTACTGCAGCCGAAGGGAATCAAAACCAGCATTCCGGATAATGCGAGTGCTCCTGTAGCGACCTGCAAAAGCTGAATGGCTAAAAAGGGTTCAACACCTGCTTTAAGCAGCACTGCCAGCAACCAGGAAAATAATGGGCTCCAATAACTGTTTACGGCTTCTGAAAAATTTCCCCGGGCATACTCTTCTGCAATACGCAAATACTGGAACGAATCCGACAAATGAATGAAATACCTGTGATAAGGCATCAGCACGGCAGCCAGTAAAAAATACAAAAGCAGAAGCAATGCTTTTTCCGTAAGCAAACGTGACCGAAATAAAGTCTGCACTTTTAATTAAGTTTTTTAAACCGCAACCTGATAGAATTTCCCACTACAATAACATCTGAAAATGCCATAGCCAAAGCGCCCACCATCGGACTTAAAAAACCAGCCGCTGCAACCGGGATTGCCACCACGTTGTAAAAAAACGCCCAGAAAAGATTTTGTTTTATGGTCTTCAATGTATACTTGCTGATAAGGTAAGCCGTTGCAAGCTGAGAGATATCCTTGTCATTCAATAACACCACCTGTGAAGACTGAATAGCTGCCTGTGAGGCATTTCCTATGGAAACTCCCACAGAAGCTTTTGCCAATGCAGGTGCATCATTGATACCATCGCCTACCATTGCGGTATAACCTTTTTTTGAAAACGACTCTATCAACTCCAGTTTCTGATCTGGAAGCTGTTCGCTGTAAACTTCGGAAATACCGATTTGTCTGGCAATTTCCTGGCATCTGGCTGTTGTGTCTCCGCTTAACATCACGGAATCAATGCCCTGGGATTTTAAAAGCGAGATCGTTTCTTTCACCTGATTTTTTACTTCATCTGCAATGTCGATAAAAGCGGCAAGCTCATTGTTCTTTAAAAGATATAAGGTATGTGTGTTGTCTTTTGTTACCTCAGAAGCAATTCGATACGAACCGATTTTATAGAGTATACCACTTTCTGTTTTCGCTTCAATACCCAAACCTTTAATTTCCTTTATTTCAGAAAATGTGATCTTCAAAATATTTTTATTTTTCAGTTCTCCCGCAATTGATCTGGCGATAGGATGGGAAGACCGTTGTTCCAGGTGATAAAGCACACTTTCTATCTCTTCATGCAAAACACCGTTTTGCGGAAAAATGTTTTTTATTTTGAATTTACCTGTAGTCAAAGTCCCTGTTTTATCAAATACAATACGCTGCACTTTCGCAAACTCCTCCAGGGAACCGCCGCCTTTGATCAGGATACCATTTCTTGCGGCTCGTCCTATACCAACCATGACAGCGGTGGGCGTTGCCAGGCCCATAGCACAAGGGCAGGAGATCACCAAAACTGCAATACTGTTCATCAAAGACTTCTGAACTGAAACAGCAAAAGCAAAATGACAAGTAAAAAACGTGAGGACAGATATCCCTGCAACAACCGGAACAAAAACATTACTTACCTTATCTCCCAATTTCTGAATTTGAGGTTTTGACTGCTGGGCATTCCGAACCATTTCAATGATCCTGGAAAGCATAGTCTCTTTTCCTACTTTTTCCGCAAGCATTTTCATGCTACCGCCAGCCAGAATAGTACCGCCTATCACTTTATCGCCAACCGATTTTTCCACAGGCATGCTTTCCCCGGTGATCATGGATTCGTCAACAGATACATTTCCGGAAACGATGGAACCATCCGATGGAATTTTATCTCCTGTATTTACAAGCACCAGATCTCCCACGCGAATATCATTTACAGAAACATCGCAAACCGTTTCTTTACCGTCGTGAATTACTATTTTTTTTGCAGTAACGGTCTGCAGCTTATTCAGCTCGGCGATTGCATTGGTCGTTTGCTTCACAGAGCGATGTTCGATGACATTCCCTAAAAGCACGAGGGTGATTATGGTAGCGGCTGTTTCATAAAAAATATAATTGTGTACTTCGTGCGTTCCCGAGTAAAGAAATGTACCAGCCAGGCTATATACAAATGCGGCACCCGAACCCATTGAAATCAGCACATCCATGTTGGGTGTTCCCACTTTAAGCGAATTCCAGGCGCTTTTTCCAAAATACATACAGCCAATCACAAAAACCGGAAGGCAAAGTACAAGTTGGATGACAGGATCGTTGAGAACAAACTCATGCGGAAAGATCATGTGTGAAAAAAAAAGCACACAGGTAAAAGGGAGCGTAATGAGGAATTTTTTTTCTACAGACGAAAGCCCGCGTCCCGCAATACTATTTTCGGCCTGACTTATTACCTTGTACCCGGCTTTCGCAATACCTTCAATGATATTCTTTAATTCGCCTTTTTCATCAACGGAAAAAGTTGCTTCTCCTGTCGCAAAGTTTACGGTAGGATGCACGGCTCCGTTGTTTTCCAGGACCTTTGTAACTGTCATAGCACAATGGGCACAGGTCATACCCTCTATATTAAGCACAACCTGCGTTTCTTCTTCGTGATGGTGATGTGAATGAGTATCCATTACATGAGATAGACGGCATCCTTGTCGCCTCCATTCAGCTCCACGGAAATATGTTCCTGCATAGTGGTGGTAAGCGATATACCGACAAAATCCGCTTTGACCGGATAGGAACGATGATCCCGGTCAATCAGGACCACCGTTGCAAGACGTTTAACGGCATGTTTCAGGAAGGGATCTATACCATACATCATCGTTCTTCCCGATTCCAGCACATCGTCTACAACGACAACAACCATTCCTTTTAAATCCTTCTCCGAAACGGTTATTTTAATTTTTTCCGAAAGAGGATCTTTTTTATTAACTAGGATTTTAGCCAGCTTTACTTTCAGGGAAGAAATGCTTTGCAGTTTTTCTGCGATCCGTTCAGCTATTACATATCCGTTCTTTTCTATCCCCGCAATCACTATTGCTTTTTCCAGGTAATTATTTTCATATATCTGGTATGAAATACGGTTGATCCGTTGCTGAATCTGCCTGGCGTTTAATATAATTGTTTTTGAATTTGGCATTCTGTGCTGTTCAAAGAACGAATATACGAAATTCGTACTTTCGTTTCGAAAACCGGAGATGAAGCAACCATCCAACCAAAAAGCCAAATCGCATCCGTCTTTCCCTTCAAAAGGAAAGAAAGAATCCGGCAGTAAAAGCAGAAAAACTATATTAATCAAAGCGTTAACCGTAGGAGTACTGGGATTTTTGCTGTACTCAAATACACTCTCGCACGGATATGTATTGGACGATTTTTCTGCTATAAAAGAAAATAATATTGTAAGGCAAGGCATTCATGCAATCCCGGAGATATTCAAAACATCCTACCGGCAGGGTTACCTTTCTGTGAAAGACGGTTTGTACCGGCCTCTTTCGCTAGCCATGTTTGCAGTTGAATGGAATTTTTTCCCCGATAAACCTGGCGTAAGTCATTTTGTCAATGTAGTGCTTTACAGCGTTACCGGAGTGCTGTTGTTCTTTATGCTGCGGCTCCTCTTCCTTTATCCTTCCAGCTTCGGGGAAAAGCCATCCGGTCACCAAGAGGAAAATAAAAAGAGTGAGCTGGTTGCATTTATTGCATCCCTGCTTTTTATTGTGCATCCCCTCCATGTGGAAGTAGTTGCAAACATAAAAAGCAGGGATGAATTACTTTGCTTCCTTTTTGCAGTGTGCAGCTTTATTGCCGCCTTTAAATACCTGAAAAAAAGAAAAATTACAGTCCTTGCAGCAGGGATGGTTTGTTATTTTTTATCCCTCCTTTCCAAAGAGACCTCTATTACATTTATTGCATTGCTCCCTATTGCTCTGCATTTTTTTTCGCCCGCCACACTTAAAAAAAAACTTTCAATAACTGCGTGGTTTTTAGGCGTTGCGGTCATTTACCTCCTGATCCGGCATTCAGTATTGCAGGGAGCTATGGCGGATGAAGGAGTATCTATTGCCGATAATATTGTCGCTGGTGCAAAAACATTCAGCACACGTACCGGAACTGCTTTTTATATCCTCGGGTTATACCTGATCCTGCTTTTTTTTCCCAACACCTTATCATACGATTACTCTTTCAGCCATTTACAGCTGGTGTCCCTGGGAAATGTTTTTTCCATTGCATCTCTCCTGGTCTACGCGGGAGTAACAGTCTATGCTTCTTTTCTGCTTTTTATTTTTTTCAAAAAGAATACTGGAGCACAAACAAATAACCGTACTAAGGCCGTGATTGGTTTTGGGATTCTATTTTTTCTAATCACCATTTTTCTTTTTTCAAATCTTGTACTCACCATAGGTACCTCCATGGGAGACCGCCTGATGTATTTCCCCTCCGCCGGTTTTTGCATAGTCATGGCTGTTTTGCTGACCGGCATTCCTGCTCTATTGCCTTCGGGCAGGGAAGAGAAAAATAACTTTCTGCCCCTGGGCGGGACTGGGACAGGCCTTCTGGCCGTTATTGTTTTGCTTTACTCTTTTAAAACATACAGGCGTAATGGAGATTGGAAAGATAACTATACACTTTATGCACACGATGTTAAACTTGTACCCAACAGCGTTAAAGCCCATTACTATCTTGGGCTTGAACTAATAAAGAACGTTGCAGAATCCGAACAGGATCCGGGGAAAAAGAAAACACTGTATAAAGAAGGTATCCGTGAACTTGAAAAATCCGTGGAAATAATGCCTGCTTTCGGAAGTTCATTTACCCAAATGGGAGTAGCTTATTACCGCCTGAAGGATTTTGAAAAAGCCATTGAAAATTACAACAAAGCAACGGCTTTAAAGCAAGCGGATGCAATCACGTTAAACAACATAGGTTCCGTTTACTTTGAATGGAAAAAATATGCTGAGGCCTCCGAGAATTTCAAAAAAGCTTTACAGATCGATCCCCGGTTTGTGGATGCGCATATGAACCTCGGAAGCGTCTATGGCACAATGGGAGATTTTAACAATGCCATTGCCAGTTTTCAAAACGCAATCAAATATGCTCCGGATAATGCACGGGCCTATTATTACATTGCACTGACCTATCAAAATATGGGAGATAAAACAAATGCAGACAAGTATTACCAGCTAGCGGAGCAAATGGATCCAAAATTCAGGAGGTCGGAATAAGAAAATTACTTTTACCGGTCAAGGCATTCATACACACATCACTCGTCTTTCTTTTTGAGAAAATTTTCCGCAAAGAAAGTCTTATACTCCTCTATTTTTTTCTGCTGGTAAAGTATGGCAAAATTTTCAGTCGAAATAGGAAATACCTGGTATTCTGCGGTAGTGAGGTCCTGAAACACTTTACTATCCTGGTTTATCAGATCGTAGTAATCCTTTGCTTTCCCGGAAGCAGGAAAATTCTTTACACTGATTACCTGACGTTCCATATCCATCATCACATTGCTTATAGTGAGACCTGATAAACTAAAGTATTCCTGATTAAAATTTGAGATACGTATTTTAATATCCTCGACGTTTACTTTTTTTGTGGATACAATAACAATACACTGGTACTCTGCACTGTCAAGAAATGTGTAAGGCGATTTATTAGCAATCACAGTATCTTTCAAAGCAGCAGAGTCCACAGGAGCAGATTTTAATCTTTTCAGGAAATCCAATAGATCCTGCGCTTTGGTTTTTGCATCATCCTTGGGATATTTAGCTACTACCCTTTGCAATGCACGCTCATATTCATCCATGCCTTTCGTTTTGCCAATCGAATATGCCCTGAGAAGCGCAAATTTTGGCATCAGGTCACTGCTATTGTAAAAGGAATCTGCTTTGCTCGTCATGGCAATCACTTCTCCGAACTTTCCCTGGTGATAGGCTGAAAAGGTTTCACGGTAAAATTTTTCAATTTCGTTTTTAGATGCCAGGAGAGCATTCTGATAATTCGGGTTCATAATAATCTTGGCATACTCCGAATTAGGGTAGTTGTTCATTATTCTATCCTTGTAAAAATTGGCACGGCCTGAATTATTCATACCAAGATAGATCCGGTACAGCTGATAATACAGGTTCAGAACATATTTATTTTCAGGGTAACGTTTCAGAAGTTCCTCAAAAGTGTCAATCGCTTTTGGGTTATCCTGCAGATCTTCTTTATAAACCGTTCCCAGGTCATAAAAGGCATCTATGATCCTGCTGTTTGATTTTACTTTCTGATCCTCCGTAAAAGGGATATTTTTCTGGTAGTATGCACGTGTTTTATTGTCTGCAATTTTACCTTTTACGGTGCTGTCGGCTTTGGCTGTATCCGCCGTTTGCTCAGCCATAATGACTTCCTTACTGCTCCTGCGCCAATTATCCTCGGATGGACGGTTTCCCCATTTCCTGTAAAATTCAGAAACTCCTTTGTTGACCGAGTTCATATTATAAAAATACCAGGAAGCATTGGTTGGAGAGCTCTGCATTGGATTATTCTCCTGGAAAGCGGACGCATTGCCTGAATTTTGTTCTTTATTTTCTTCTTCTTTTTTCTTCTTCTCTTCTTCCTCTTTGATCAGCTGAGCAATAATACCGTCAATGATCTTATTGATGCGCACAGTATCCATTACAGCAATCCGCTGCAAACTATCTTCCAGCGAAATAATGGTAAGGTCTTTTACCATAGCTGTCAGGCTTTCCTTCTTATTTTTTATGTGCTCGTAATTCTTAAAATCCTGGGGAAGGAACACCAGTGTGCTATCGTAGTATACCTGGGCTTGCCTGTAGTTCTTTTGATCAAAATAAATATCCGCCATGGATAAATAGCTTATCGCCTTCTGCCTGACATTGGCCATACTGCTTTGTGCGGATAGTTTATAATAGTTCATTGCCGAGTAAAGATCATTCTCACGGTACGAAATATTTCCGAGCGCATAATATATCTGATCAAGATACTCTTTGTTTTTTTCATCTTTTACCATTTTGGCAAGCTCCTTTTTCAATCCTTTGGTATCTGTTCCGCTTTCCACCTGGAATGTCCGGGCCTTGGCAAGCTGTGCGTTAAATTCCATTTCATAGGAAGGATGGAGCTTTGCGGACCGTGCATAATACTGGGTAGCCTTCTTCAGGTCGCCCTGCGCTTCATACAGCTGTGCAAGAATGAACAGGTACCTGCCTCGTACAGCCTTCTTTTTTGTTACAATCACAGCCCTTAACAGAGCCTCTTCGGCTTTTTTATATTGCTCCGTGCGTAAATAATAATCTGAAAGAACGGACTGATAATCATCCAGCAGACGTCTTGGCATATTTTTATCGTGCTTGAGAAGGTCAAGAATGGGGCCTGTTTTTATAACGCTATTCATCTGGTTATATGAACGCACGAGCCACAAAAATGCATCGTATCTTACCGGATTATCTGCAAATACTTTTACCACGTATTCAAACACGGTCACAGCCGCATAATAATCACGCTTATAAAAATGGGCCTTGCCCATGGTCATGTAATTTTCATCTATCCAGCGGCAATGCTCTTTTCCTTTAATGAGCATGGAATGATACTGGATCACTTTATTTGTTTTCTCGATAGCCCGGTCAAACTGAGGATAATTGGCTTTGGCGGCATCGGGATCGGCATACCGGAACACCGGAAGTATCTTGCTGTAATCGTCCTTGTGCGCTTTGTCTAAATTAAATACTCCCTCATCCAGGCTCACATTTGCCCAGTAAAGCCCGTTGTAATGCGCCGAAAGATTATGAAAAGTACGGCTGGTAAATGTATTTTTCTTTTGCGAACATGAAAAAACAGTGCAGCATGCGAGAAGCAGAAGGCAAAAACGAGCTATTTTTCGAAAAAAACACATACTCCCAGGTTTGTCTTACCCTAACTAATAAACTATGAAAATATTGTACTCCACTTTGGGAGGCCGCCCGAAGTTAAAGGATTTTTGGAATACCGCAGGACACAAATACCCGAGTTATTTTTAAAACATGCTCTTGATTAAAAGGTTGTTGCCCACACAATTAGAGATCGAGTCAGGCGCAACGAAGTTGCCTTTCACGGTACCCACAGGCAAACTGTCCCCAATTGCTAATATAGTATCATAGGTAATAAAATAGTATTAGTATTTATTTTTATTAATCTTTAAATTTGTATATATAATCAAATCAAAATTACGTATGACACCTAAAAAACTACCCTTACTTCTACTGACCGTATTTTTTATAAGCTGTTCTTCCGCCTTCTCCCAGAAATTTTTTGAAATGATGGAAGACGAAAGTGTTAATTACTACGATGTGCAGAAAGAAGCGTACGATTATTTTAAAATACACGGTATAGGAAGAGGAACCTTGTATAAACAATTTAAGCGTTGGGAAGCCAACATGCAATATTACATTGATGAGCAAGGGAACCGGATATCCACCCGGCACATTGATGAAACCACGGAAGCATTTAAAGCACAATATCAAAATTCCAAAACCGCTGCCGCCAAACCATGGACAGAGCTTGGACCCTGGAACTGGAAATACACCTCCAGCTGGGCACCTGGCCTGGGAAGATTGGAAGCGATACGCATTGACGGAAAGGATCATAAAACCATGTACGCAGGATCTCCGCAGGGTGGTGCATGGAAGACAACAGATGGCGGAGCCAGCTGGAAACCGCTGACTGACTTTATTTCCTCCAGCGCTCTCGTGGTATTTGCCATAGGTATGGCTGATGGTTCTCCGGATACGGTTTACATTGGAAACGGAGCCGGAATATTTTATTCGTACAACGGTGGACAAACGCTCACCAATGTTTCTGTTGCAGGTACGGCCAGAAGAATTGAAGTTAATCCCGTTAATCATAACATTGTTTTAGCTGCAACCACATCAGGTATATTCAAGTCTACTAATGCCGGAAAGACATGGACTTCCGTTAAAACCGGGGCAGCTTATGACCTGAGGTTCAAACCAGGTGATCCAAACACAGTCTATGCAGTAGGAACGGGTTTTTTAAGATCTACGGATGGAGGAAATACATTCAACTCGGTCACCATGGGTTCTACAGGCCAAAAACGCCTGGCCGTAACCGCGGCAAATCCAAATTACGTGTATGTTGCTGAGCTGGGTTCAGGCTCCGCACAAAACTTTTACCGTTCTACCGATGCAGGCGCTACCTTTCAGACAAGGCTCATCGGAAGTACTGCTAACGCCACAGCTTACGGCGGCTATTCGACAAGCGGTACGGACGATGCCTCACAGGGTAGCTATAACTTCTGCTTTACCGCATCACCTACAGATCCGGAAGAAGTTCATCTGGGCTGCATCATCACCTGGAAATCTACTAACGGAGCAACCAGCTTTACAGCCACCACGCAATGGACTTATCCCAACTCCACCGGGTACACCCATTGCGACATGCATTGCCTGGAATATGTTGGCAATACACTCTATACCGGAAGTGACGGAGGGATCTTTAAATCCACTGATAAGGGTGATAACTTCACAAATATTTCACAGGGGTTAGGTATCCGTATGTTTTACCGCCTTGGCTTGTCGGTAACTGATCCGGCGCTGGTTGTTTGCGGAGCACAGGACAACGGATGCAGTCTCCTGAAATCCACCGGCTGGATAGACTGGCTGGGAGCAGATGGTATGGAATGCGCAATTGATCCGGTAAATTCCAACCTGATATATGGTAGCAGCCAGAACGGTTCATTTTATAAAAGCACCAACGGAGGGACTTCACAGTCCGGGATGAACGTACCCGGGTCGGCAGGAGTATGGACCGCGCCTTTTGCGATTGACAAAAACAGCGCGCTGTATGCCGGCGAGGACGAAATTTACAAATCAACCAACGCAGGGTCTTCCTGGACAAAAATTTCAAATGTTGGAAGTGGTTCGTGCAACTACATAGAAGTTGCACCTTCCGATCCTAAATACATTTACCTTGCAAAAGGAGCAAACTTCTGGAGGACTTCGGATGGAGGCGCCACCTGGACTCCCATCAACGCAGGACTTAGCGGTACGATCAATCGCTTTTCAGTACATAACAGCAGCCCGACTAAAATTGCCGTAGCGGTTGGCAACAAAGTTTATACCTCCACCAATGGAGGCACAAGCTGGACCGATTACAGCGGGAACCTTCCTGCTACTTCCAACCGATGCATTGTGTATGAAAACGGTCCTAAAGAAGGAATATACGTCGGAAAAAATGCCGGCATATACTACAGGGATAATACCATGAGCGGATGGGTATTGTATGACCAGGGCCTTCCGCCGGTTGCAATCAACGAATTGGAAATTCAATATTCCTCCGGAAAAATCCGCGCAGCCACTTATGGACGCGGAATCTGGGAATGCGACACCTATACGCCTACAGGCATCATAAATACGCATGTATCAAGTAATCTGGACATTCATGTTTTCCCAAATCCGTCACATGGAATTGCAGAACTTAGCTTTAATTCCCCTGCAGAAAGCACGTATGTGCTGGAGATAAGAAATGCATTGGGCCAGTTTGTTTACCGGGATGTAATTGCCAAATGCAGCGGAGCTTACACCCATAAAGTTGATCTGACAAAATACGGAAAAGGAATGTACTTATTAAATCTGATCGGCCCGACGGGCACAGTGTCTAAAGAAATAATTATAGAATAACCTGCGCATGGTTACCCAAAAAAGCTGAAGCAGGTTATGCTTCAGCTTTTTTTATTAAGCAGGGAATCTTTACCGGATTAAACACGCATAAGCAACCCTTACCTACTTCTAAAGGAAATCCGTACTTTCACTTCATGAATCCGAGTCTTTTAAAATCTCCCATCGGCAGGTTACGTATCATTGCGTTCCTGGAAGGAGTTTCCTTTATCGCCTTGCTGGGCATTGCCATGCCTTTAAAATATTTCGCTGGGATGCCGCTCACCGTTAAAATCACCGGAATGGCACATGGTATCCTCTTTATTCTTTTTATCTTTTCCCTTATTGATGTGAAAATCTCCCATCGCTGGTCATTGATGAAAAGCGGAATGGCATTTTCAGCATCGCTGCTGCCTTTCGGCACATTTGTGCTGGATGCGCGCGTACTCAAAAAAGAAATGGAACACTAGCATTATCCTGCTTTCACGAGATAATAATTCTTTTTCCCTTTTTGAGCAAGAATATATTTACCATTAAGCAGGCTTTCCTGGGTAATACTCAGAGCAATGTCCTGCATTTTAGTTTTATTGATCGAAACTCCGCCAGCCTGGATCATTTTACGGGCCTCCCCCTTGGAAGGGCATATTTTGGTCTTGTCGGAAAAAAAATCCACCACGTTAATCCCGTTTTCCAATTCAGATTTTGATATGTCCACCTGCGGAACGCCTTCAAAAGCAGCCAGGATATCTTTTTCAGAAAGCTTTTTCAGCGCATCCGTGGTCCCTTCGCCAAATAATATTTCGGATGCTTCCACAGCTGCGTTAAAATCATTTTCGGAATGTACGCGGCAAGTCACATCCTTTGCCAATGCTTTTTGCAGCAACCGCTGATGAGGCGCCTCGCTGTGTTTCTGTTCAAGCAATTCTATTTCTTCTTTTGCCAGTAATGTAAAGATGCGTATATACGTTTTTGTATCTTCATCCGATGCATTGAGCCAGAACTGATAAAAGCGGTACGGGGATGTTTTATCCGGATCCAACCATACATTTCCGCTTTCCGTCTTGCCGAATTTTGTTCCATCGGCCTTTTTGATCAGGGGAGTCACCAGCGCAAATGCTTCTCCTCCATCCTTTCTGCGGATGAGCTCCGTACCGGTAACAATGTTCCCCCACTGGTCGGAACCTCCCATCTGCAGCTTAACACCTTTATTTTTCCAGAGGTAATAAAAATCAAACCCCTGAATCAGCTGATACGAGAATTCGGTAAAGGACATGCCGCTTTCCAGCCTGCTCTTAACCGAATCCTTTGCCATCATGTAATTCACGGTGATGTGCTTGCCTGTATCCCGGATAAAATCGAGGAAAGAAAAATTTTTAAACCAATCGTAATTATTGACTATTTCCGCAGAAGTTGCCCCAGAATTAAAATCCAGAAATTTTTCCAGCTGTTTCTTCTGACACTTGAGATTGTGCGTTAGTATCTCTTCACTTAATAAATTTCTTTCCTGGGACTTTCCCGATGGATCGCCTACCATACCGGTTGCACCACCCACAAGGGCGATGGGTTTATGTCCGCATTGCTGAAAATGCAGAAGCGTCATGATCTGCACCAGGTTTCCAACGCCCAATGAATCCGCGGTAGGATCAAAACCAATATATCCTGTTACTGTTTCTTTATTCAACAGCTCCTCGGTGCCAGGCATAATATCCTGAAGCATTCCGCGCCATTTCAACTCCTGTATAAAGTTCTTTTTCATAATGCTCAAAGGTAAATGAATCCCGGACAGGAGAAACCATGCAACTATTCTAAAACGACAAATTATGACTTTATGCCGATGAGGCATGTTTTGTATTTTCGTATAAATTGGTTTACAGATTCCATGATTTTAGTCACAGGAGGCACCGGCTTAGTAGGTTCGCATTTACTGCATGACCTTGTGAAAAAAGGCAAAAGGGTGAGAGCCCTGCATCGAAAAGGGAGTAATATCCGGGAAACGGAAAAAATATTTTCTTACTACTCCGAAAATGCCAGGGAACTCTTTTCAGTAATAGAGTGGATGGAAGGAGATGTATTGGACGTATCTTCCCTGGCAGAAGCCATGAAAGGCATCACTGAAGTATATCATTGTGCCGCCTTTGTTTCTATGGATCCCAGGGATGGCGAAAAAATGATCCATACCAACGTAACAGGCACTGCCAATGTGGTGAACATCGCCCTGGAAATGAATGTCCGCAAGTTATGTTTCGTAAGCTCCGTGGCCTCTTTGGGGGTAGAAAATAAAAAGGAGATCACGGAAGAAACGCCTTGGAACAATGAATCAAATTCCTCTGCTTATGCGATCAGTAAATATCTTTCCGAAAATGAAGTGTGGAGGGCTACTCAGGAAGGTCTGGATGCGGTGGTCGTAAACCCGACCATTATCATTGGTCCAGGAAACTGGAACCGCGGCAGCGGGCTTTTTTTTAAAACAGCCGCCCGGGGAACACGGTGGTATAGCAGCGGAGGAATGGGCTATGTGGATGTAAGGGATGTGGTGAGATCCATGGTCCTGCTGATGGAAAGTGAAACAATAAATCAACGATTTATCATTTCCTCCGAGAATTTATCATTCCGTGCTTTTTTTGAGATGCTGTATGCTTTACATAACCGGCCTGTTCCGGATAAAAGAGCAGGAAAGTTTATTCTTGAGCTGGCCTGGAGAGCGGACCGGCTCAGAAGCAGGATCACGGGCTCACCTCATTATTTTACAAAGAACGTTGCAAAAAATGCATCGGTTACTCTTTCCTATTCTAACCAGAAAATTAAAGAGTCATTTGCAATCAATTTCATTCCTGTTTCCGATACTTTAAGACATACCTGCAAACACTTTTTTCAGGACTGTTACCCAAAGAAATAATCTAAATTTTTCACAAAAAAATACTATTTTTGTGTTCACCTTCTACCATGAAAAGAAATTTACCCGTTATTTTATCATTCTTATTTATTACTTCATCGGGGTTGTGCCAGAGCTGGGATTGGACCAAAGTGGCCGGAGGCCCCGCCGTAGACAAATTAACAGGCATTACCCAGGATCATTCCGGCAACGTTTTTATTACCGGTTATTTTGACAGCATTATCGTTTTTGAGAACATACAACTGGTCAGTGCAGGTGGAACCGATGTATTTATTGCGAAATATGATCCTGACGGGGTCCTTTTATGGGCAAAACAGGTGGGCGGACAGAATGATGATTATTCCTCGGCAATAAGCACTGACATAACCGGCAATTGTTATATAACCGGCTTTTTCCTTGTGCAGGGTACATTTACCACATTCGGTACCACAACAATTACCCAGGCTGGTGATGCCGATATGTTCATTTCTAAATTTACAGCTGCCGGAAATCTTTTATGGGTGCGTAACGGGGGAGGAAAAAGCGAGGATGCTGCATTTGGTATTTCTACTGATGTTTCAGGAAACAGCTATGTTACAGGTTATTTCAGCGGAACGGCAGTTTTTGGAACAGTCAAAATTACAAGCTCGGGGTACAGCGATATTTTTGTTGCCAAATACGATGCCGGCGGAAACGTTGTCTGGGTACGATCCGGGGGTGGATCTTACCAGGACGAAGCCTATGCGGTGAGCACCGATGTGGCAGGCAATTGTTACATAGCCGGTTATTTTACCGGAAACTCTATTTTTAGCGGTGTGATGCTTTCCAGTGCGGGTTATTTTGATACCGATATCATACTCCTTAAGTACAATCCAAGCGGGTTACTGGTTTGGGCCAGGCGTGCAGGAGGAACAGCAAACGACATAGGTTATGGTTTGGACGTAACCGGCAACGGCCAGGCGATTGTTTGCGGTGTATACCAGGGAACAAAATCCTTTGGAGAAAATGTCCTGAACCGAATTGGGGGAAGCAACGGTTTTATAGCAAAATTTGAAACAAATGGAAAAATGGCCTGGGTAAAAAATACAAGCGGTGATAATTTAAGTGAGTTCCGGAAAGTAACCAGTGACCGGTCCGGAAACATATTTGTGGCTGGCTCTATCTCGGGGGAAGTATTATTGGAAAAAACAAGTCTTACTTCTGCAGGAGATAAAGATGCCTGCATTGCAAAATACGATTCAAAAGGTGCTTTGCTCTGGGTACTCCAGGGGGGAGGAAGCGAAGAAGATGGATGCATGTCTATTTCATCCGATGAATCGGGCAATTGCTACACCGGAGGTCTATTCCACACCGCTGCTAATTTTGGTAAGATGAAAGTCACCGGATGGACACAGCAGGACATATTCATTTCGAAAATAAAATAATTTCTTACCCGAGCCGAGTAACTCCAGAGCATTTCCGCACTATACCCTGCTTATCTGCAGCATCCGGGGTCTTGACTGCATAATAGGCAACTCCGCAGCCAGTACCACCGCTCCCATATCAGAAGTATCTTTCGCATCTTATTCATGACTCTTCTTCGTTCTTTGTCTGGGGTGTTTTATTTTATCGTGTATCCAATAGCTGAGAACTTTGACAGCCAGCATGATCGTTCCCCCTATTATGGCATGGACCGTAAAGCCAAACAGATCATCTGTTCGGGGACTGAAAAGTGTATTTATAGTGTTCACATAATCGGGCATCGTTCCCAGTAATGCCAGCAGGTTGTTACTACTTTCGTGCATATTGCTTTGTGTTGGTTGCATCTGAAATGGTTCAAATTATTTATGGTACAAAGGTTAGGCAGCAGAAAAAAATGATTCTCACTTAGTATGAGTTATTGAGAGATAGCCGTAGATATTGCCAGATAAGAAGAGATAGCAGCAGTTATCCTGGAAATAATTAAATGAAAAAGTGAGCGTAAAGCTCCCTCTTCATCGAAAAAATAATTGATTAAATATTTTTACTCATCCCACTCACCGAGATGATCTACGATGATCTCAATTTGTTTTGGAACCAGGTACCTGTAATTACTTCTTCCCACGCAGGCATCCATCTTTTCCCGTATAGCTTTTATATTTTTCATAAATGTTCCCTGTGAAAGCTGGTATTTAATGGCAAGAGTCTTAAAGGACTCCCTCCCGTATTTTTTCTTCTCCATTATATCTTTACTATTAGTCACGTGATACATTAAGCAACATTCTCATTTGCCTCCTCCTTGAATCTTTCGATCTCCTCAGTATCGATCTGCCAGGAGCAATTGGGGTTATCCTGCCTTGCTTTCAGCTTGCCAGTCTTACAGCGGTATACAACCGTGCTGTACTTCATCCCCGTCGCATAGCTGAATTCCTTGGGGGAGTAAAAATCTTTAGGGGATTTTCTTTTGTCCAGAAGCCCTTTGACATCATTGATAATTTCTTTGCGAAAGGCTTCCAGGTCCTTTACAGTTGCGAGCTGATTGATTTCTTCCTTAGTCATTTGAATTGGTATTTTGAATTTGTTCGGCAAAAATATTAATTGGTATTTATTTGAATTGACTTAGTAAAAATATTACCTTAATTGGTAATTAAAATAACTTTTTATTAATTTTATTTAAAAATTTTGTATTTTTGAAATCATTTTCAAAGAATGTTTAACCCATGAAAATAAATTATAATTAACCCTAAAAACAGCACCGTATGAAACCGTCAATTCAAAATATTGAGCTGATCCGCAAGGCAAAAAATCTCAGTCGCGAGGACGTTGCTTATAAATTAAAACTTACCGAGAACAATTACGGTAAAATTGAGCGTGGTGAGATCGGGCTGACCTTAGAGAGACTTTACGAACTTGCCTCTGTCTTTAATATGCAGCCCGAAGAAATATTGACCTACAATAAATCTAAAAAAGGAAACGTAACGTATGTTCCCATAGAAGCTCAGGCAGGTTTTTTACTTGGGCATTCCCAGGAACACATAGCGGATTTTACAACTTATCATTTACCTTTTATCACCGGAAATAATCTATACATGATAGACGCAAAAGGAGACAGCATGTTTCCGACCATCCTGCATGGAGATCATCTTATTATTGAAGAGGTGATAGACGAAAAAATTCTCCGTTACGGAAGGCCACACGTAATTATTGCAAAAGATGGAATTGTAATTAAGAGAATCCACAGTCACCCAAGCAATAAGAAGAAATACATTTTAAAATCCGATAACACCACGTATGAGCCGTATGAAATCAATAAAGATGATATACTGAGCATGTGGCTGGTGAGGGATTATAAAATTACCAGCTTGTTTCAAAAAGTATCCTATAATGGGAATGAGCACCCTAAGAAAAAGAATGATTGAAGCACTGTCTGAAAGGATTATATTTGCAAACTTTCAATAACGTATGATTACATAAGGCTCTGTAGTTCAATTGGATACCCGCCCGACTGAACGGCTCAGTCGTTCGGGCGGGGAACGGACAAGAAACAAATAGTTGAAAATATTTTGATGTAGTAGAATACGAAATGAAAACATGGCTCTGTAGTTCAATTGGATAGAACGGGAGTTTCCTAAACTTCTAATCCCAGTTCGATTCTGGGCGGAGCTACCAGAAGCCTTCAACAATTTGGTTGGAGGCTTTTTAATTTCAGCTTTCCGAATAGTATAAAAATGTTTTATGTTTATGTCATAAAGAATGGTAAAGGTGACCTATACAAAGGCCATACAGAAAATTTACAAAGAAGAATTCTGGAACATAATAATGGCAAAACAAAATCATTGAGAAAAGCAAAGGATTGGCAGTTACAATACAAAGAAGAATTTGAAACGAGAGAGGAAGCCATACAGAGAGAAAAATATTTTAAAACTGCTGCAGGCAGAAAATTTTTAAAGCAGAAACTGACACTGTAGTTCAATTGGATACCCGCCCGTACCCCAACCCGACAAAAGTCATTCTGGCGGGGGACGGTACGTTCGGGCGGGCCCGCCCGACTGAACGGCTTCAGCCGGGGAATGGGAGTTTCCTAAACTTCTAATCCCAGTTCCCCGCCCGACTGAATGACTTCAGTCGTTCGGGCGGGGATTCTGGGCGGAGCTACCAGAAGCCTTCAACAATTTGGTTGGAGGCTTTTTAATTTTAATCCAGAGGTTATTTTGTAGAAATCAGTAACTCCCTTATATCAACATCCAGCACAGAAGCAATTTCAAAAAGTGTTTCTACAGGAGGTTAACCTTAACGGTCCCTTCAGCGGTATGCAGAGAGTGGTAGTGGCTTAGCTCCGGGCATCAGAAGGCGTGTCCCGATAGTTATCATCGGGGCCGCCTTTTTTATTCTCTTAGTGCGGTGCCGGGTTAGTTTTTCTTGCAGAGAAGATCTGTAAATAAGACTTTCACAAGCGCTAAAGCTCTATTCGCCATCCTATGCTGAAATGAATTTTGTAAAACGAGGCAAAACTCAATTTTTTATTTAACTTTATGTTGACTTGCTGCATTTATAAATTATAAATTTCAAAGGCGTGAAAAAATCATTCGCGAGAATTCTTTTTTCTGTGCTTTCTTTTTCCTTCTCATTTTACCTGCATGCCCAAAACGTTTCGTTGTATGAGGCTGCCAGTCTCAAAAAACTCTCTCTGGAGGAGCTGATGAACATTGAAGTGGTAACTGCTTCGGGGGTAAAACAGAAAGTTAATGAAGCTCCTTCTACAATGCGCGTGATTACCTCGCAGCAAATACAAGAAAGAGGCTATGAGCAATTACATGATGTTCTTTGTGATATTGCTGGTGTTGATTTGGTGCATGTATATGGACATGCACCTACCTTTATTACTTTTCGGGGAATGTATGGCGATGAAAACCGCCGATTATTATTTATGATTGACGGTATCATTGAAAACGATCTTATGGGCGATTTTAAAATGGGAGGACCTGCTTATAGTTTGCATAATGTAGAACAAATAGAAATCATTTGGGGGCCCGGCTCGGCTCTCTATGGTGCTAATGCATTTGGCGCGGTTATAAATATTATTACCAAAAAAGGGGCAGATATAAGCGGACTGGATTATCAAAAAGGATATGGAAGTTTTAATACTTCGGTTGAGAATGTACTGCTGGGAGTAAAAAAATCCAATATTGAGTTGATGCTTTCCGGTTCGCTTTTCAGCACAAACGGACCTCTCTTTGACAACAGGCATCCCCGGTATTCCAACTCCTATGTAAATAATGCCTGCTCATTCAATGGTAATATTATTTACACGATAAAAAAATTCAAAACAACATTAGGCGGACGGGTTTATCAAACTCCGGGCGGACATGGAGAACTCACTCAATCACCTACAGTGCTTCTCGGTCTTCCTTCCCAAGGAAATGAAAATACAGGAAAAGCCGGACAGGTGCAATCGGATTTCAATGGGGAAAAAGCAACACGCCAGGAATCATTTGCACGAACCGTATTTTTGCAAAGTGAATATACACCCAACTCAAAACTTATACTCTTTGTCAGAGGACAATACAGGGAAACAGGCAGGTCGGATAAGTCATACGATTACCAGAATTTACCGGGAACAAATTATATAATCAGAAATCGTTTTGCCTTTTATGCTAATCGTATTAAAGGCGAAATTTCTGCTAACTATATTTTTACCGGGCATCATACGCTCTCAGCAGGAGTACAATATTCGCAGGATAACCTGGAACGGGGATTCAGAGGGACAAACCCTGACACACGGTTTGATACCATCTCCAATATTCCTGTTACTAATCTTCTTGCAACCTTCAAGCCGAGAGAATATATCATTCAGGATAATATCGGAGCTTACCTGCAATATGTATTGAATACCACTTTACTGAACAAAACAAATCTTACAATTGGCGGACGATACGATAATAACAGCGTTTATGGCACTACTATAAATCCGAGGGTAGGAATAATTAATCAACCACTCGAGAAAATAACTTTCAAACTGCTTTACGGTACTGCATTCCGCGCACCCACTAATTTTGAACTTTATTCCATAGGAGGAATAAGAATAGCCAACCCGGATTTGAAACCGGAAAAAATTCAAACTTATGAGGCAAATATTATTTATACTCCCGCAAAAATTTTATTAATACAAGCCAATTTATTTCAAAATGAACTTAAGGATGTCATCGTACAGGATGCACCTGCTCCGGGAGGTAAAGTTCAAAATCAAAATGTGGGAACCGCTTCCATCAAAGGGATTGAAGCCAAAGCAGACATCCTTGCCTCAAAATCAGTGGAAGCATTTTTGAATTTCACTTATCAGGAAGGCACACAAAATAATGGAACGATAAATTCCAACATTCCAAACATTGCCAATGTAAAAGGAAATGTTGGTATATCTCTTCATTTTGCCGAACTTTTAAGTATAAGTTTAATTGAAAACTGGGTGGGCGACCGCTCAGTGGCTATAACTAACCCATTAGGAAAAGTGGATGGGTATTTCAATACTAATCTTGTTCTTAGCACAAGTAAACTATTTAGCAACCGCGTTAGTGCAAGTTTAAATATTCGGAATTTATTTAATCAAACTTATTATGACCCCGGAATTAGGGCGGCTGATGGAAACTTTTACCCAACTATACATGACCAGCCGGGTATAAACGGGTTGTTTAAAATCAGCGTGGCTATCCTGTAAGAGCAACAAACTACCGTGTGGTGTCGGGTGTTTGGTTTTAGCTCCCCCCTTCCTTGCCTTCGCTGGATTAAACATTTCGCGGAGGTACGCGAAGAAGGAGAATTAGGTACCATCAGTAAAGCCCATCGTGATCTGTAAGCAAGGGCCGGACGCCGCGCATGCTTTTTATATTAAAGCTTGCAGAGACCAGGTCCCAGATACCGCCGTACATAAGGTTTACATTGGTGAAGCCGGCATTCTTAAGTTCCTTGCAATAGGCGGCTGAAGCATCCGGAGTGCCATACACCAGCACGGCGGATGTTTTGTATTTCATCAGCTCATTCTTCTTTGCACCGGATTCCGCCGGTACTATGTGGATCGCATTTTTAATATGCCCGAGGTTGCGCCATTTGTTTTTGGAGGCATTGGTATATTCCTCCAGCGGGCGTATATCCAGTATCACCAGGTTACTTTGTTTCTGTATCAGGTTAACCGATTCCCGTGTGTTCAGCACAGCATACGAAGGCGTTCCTTCCAGGATCTCTTTGCGCATGCCTGCCGTTTCTTTTTCTTTTCCGATGATGGCAGCAAGCCCGCCCAGCAGGTTAATCACATTGTTGTACCCGTTCTGCGACAGGTACTTTGCCACTTCATTGCTTGCCGCCCCGTTGATGTCATACACCAAAATGGTTTTATTCTTGTCCAGCTTGTCCAGGTTGTTTTTCAGATCATTCATCGGGATGTTAACGGCACGTTTTATTCTTCCTACGTTCAGGCTCTCAAGCGTATCCTTTCCCTCGTACTGCGAAGCAGACCTCACATCCACGATCAGCAGGTCTTTGTTGCTGCGTATCAGCTTAACGGCTTCTTCGGCGGGAATGGTTTTATACGGAAGCGAAGAAACGATCAGGTCCTTTTTGCAGGGGAAGTCCGCTTCATTTGCCTGGTTCAGCAGGGACATGCCTCCGTTCAGGTTCCATACCTGTGTGAACCCGTTTTCCATCAGCGTTTTGCTCACCCTCCTGCTTCGCTGGCTGTGGGAGCAGTAAAGTACAATGGGTTTGTCCGCTTTGCTTTTCAGCTCAGCCATATGCGCGGGAACCGAATCAATGGAAATGTTGATGGCTCCTTTCAGGTGCCCGATGTTCAGGTTTCCGTACCGCGAAGTATCCGCATATTCTCCCGGCGATCTTACATCGATCAGCACCGTCTGCGGATTTGCTTTTAAGAATTCGCAAAACTCTTTCTGGTACATGGTTTTATAGACTGTGCTATCGTACTTAAAATCGGTCTGAGCGCTTGTCAGCATAGGGATAACAATGCTTGTAAAAAGAAATAGGTGTATCCTGTTTTTCATTGGTTTGACCGTTTAATTTTTTCCTGCCCTGACCGTTAGCGTCAGGGGGAAGTGATCAGGCAGCACAAATGTATCATAATATACCGGCAAAGACTTGATGACGGATATGTATTGATTTAGTGGCGTGAGTGCTTTGAGTGGTTGTATAATGTCAGATACCCTCCGATCCTGGTATTTAAGATCCCGCTGCCTATTTTCCCGGTAAAGATAATTTATGCTGTTATCTTTGCTCAAATCTCATCGCCGCTTGGACAGGAAAAAGAAACTATCAGCCGGGAGTGCACTTCGCGAAAGAGTGAAGGAACTTGCCTGCCTGTATGGCATTTCCGAACTGGCCTACCAGAATAATCTATCTCTTCCTAAGCTGCTGCAGAAGATCGTAAAATTAATTCCTCCTGCCTGGCAATATCCTGAGTATGCTGCTGCGCGCATTACGCTGGACAAGGACCATTATGACTCCGTACCGGTTCGAAATTTCCCTTACCGTCAGGCAGAAAATATTGTGCTGCGCGGAAAAATCCGCGGGTACATTGAAGTATTTTATACGAACAGGTTACGGGTAACAGGCAAAACACCTTTTTTAAAAGAAGAGAAGAAGCTGATCCGGGCAATAGCGGAAAAACTTGCATTGGTGATTGAGCGAAAAGAAGCGAAAGAGAATATGCAATCGCTCGAACAGCAGGTGCAGCATGCCGACAGGCTGGCTTCTATAGGTGAGCTTACTGCGGGTATTGCACACGAACTCAACAATCCGCTTAACAGCATCCTGGGTTTTGCACAGCTGGCTATGAAAAATCAAGCAGTGCCTGAAGAAGCCAGGCAGGATATTGAAAAAATAGTTAAAGCCTCGCTGCACTCCCGTGAGATCATAAAAAAGCTGATGTACTTTGCGCACCAGGTACCTCAAAGCCCTTCAGAGCTTAATTTAAATGATGTGATCCGGGATGTCGTGTATTTCATAGAACCGCAGTGTAAAAAAGAGAACATAAATATCCATTACGACCTTGAAAAATCTCTTCCCCTGATCCTGGCTGATCCGCTTCAGCTTAATCAGGTGATTGTAAACCTGATTGTCAACGCTATACAGGCTATGCCGGACGGAGGGAAATTGATCCTCAGCACATCCAGCAAGAACAATTCTGTTTTCATGGGAGTTGAGGACACCGGCTCCGGAATACCCGCTGCAATAATTGATAATATCTTTGATCCTTTTTTTACTACCAAAGAACCGGGTAAGGGTACAGGCTTGGGTTTATCGGTGGTGCATGGCATATTGACCGGCCTGGGAGGAAAAATAAAAGTAAAAAGCAAAGAAGGGATCGGCACAAAATTCGAGGTTGAACTTCATGCAATCACGCAATAATATGTCAAAACAGGAAGAAACAATTTTACTGGTTGATGATTCTGCTGAAGCGCTCGAGCTGCTCAGGCGAAATATTGCGGGCTTTGATAAAACATTCAACGTGCACGCAGTAACCAACGTATCGGATGCCATCGACACGCTGAAAAAGATACCTGTAGATATTGTGATCACAGATCTGCGCATGCCCGAGGTCAACGGCATTCACTTAGTGAAATATATAAGGGACCATCACAGGGAAACCGAGGTACTGGTAGTTACAGGATTTCCTTCCATTGATACCGCGGTGGAATCCATCCGATACGGGGCGGAGGAATACCTGACCAAGCCCTATACGGACAAAGAGCTGGAAGCAGCATTGCAGAAGGTTACCGGCAAACTGAGGACCCGCAGGTCTTTTTCAAAAAGCAAACCGGCGACGGGGAATGCTTTCGGCATTATTGGAGAATCACAGCCTATGCGCCAGGTGTTCAGCCTGGTAGAAAAGGTAGCAACAACCAACGCAACCGTGCTGGTTACAGGGGAAAGCGGCACCGGGAAAGAACTGGTTGCCCGTGCCATACACTACCGAAGCGCCCGCGCTTCTCAGCCTTTCATTGCTATCAATTGTGCAGCGCTGCCCGGAGAGCTGCTCGAAAGCGAATTGTTCGGGCATATGAAGGGTGCTTTTACAGGAGCCAATGAAACACGTGCCGGGTTTTTCCAGATGGCCGATAAGGGAACTATTTTCCTGGATGAGATTGGCAGCACCAGCCCTTCCATGCAGGCAAAGCTGCTGCGTGTGCTGCAGGAAAAGGAGTTTTACATGGTGGGTGGCAACAAGCCCATAAAGGCGGACGTGCGCGTTATCTCCGCGGCCAACGTTGACCTGCCCGCGCTGGTGAAAAAGGAAACCTTCCGTGAGGATCTGTACTACCGGCTCAATGTATTCCACATCCACATTCCGCCTTTGCGTGAACGGGGAGACGACCTGATCCTGCTTATTGATCACTACGTCAATCGCTATGTAAAGGAATCGGGGAAAACAGAAGTTCCGGTTTTCAGCGATGACGTGATAACGGTTCTGCGAAAGTATAACTGGCCCGGCAATGTACGGGAACTGCAGAACCTGGTTTACCGCCTGGTACTTATGGCGGAAAATAACCGTGTACTCACCAGTGATCTTCCGCCGGAGATGCGTTTTTCCGTTGCACATTCGCCCAATATCCGCAGGTCGCTAGAGGAAATGGAGACTGAATATATTTACGCTGTGCTTGCTTCTGTGAGGAACAATAAATCCGAAGCCGCTAAAATTCTCGGCATTGACCGGAAAACATTAAGAGACAAACTCAAAAATGTTCCTTCAAAAAAGTAAAATTCCAGGTGGGGAAATTTTCCCAGGTGGTTCAAAATTCCCCAGCGTTCGGCGCCTTATTTCCTGTTCGTACGTATTTCTACAGTGGTCCATAATTCTGTAATGGTTCTGACTATCAGTGCGTTAATCGGATTTTGCTTCAATCCTGTTTCTTCTGGCCCGTTCGCTGGCACGCCTGTTGCCCTATAGGGGCAACTTAACTTAGTTACTATGAAAAATAATACTTCAACTAATGCTATCGATTATCTTTGCTCAACATGCAACCATCTGGATCACTGTACGTATCACAGGGACTTTAAGGGAGCTATTTTCCTGTGCGAGGATTTCGACAATGCCGTACCGGTATTGGAACCAGTGGAAGAGCATGCAGATGACAGGGCTCCCGTGCTCTATTCTTCTTTAAAAGGCCTGTGCATGAATTGCGGGCTGGCCGGAACCTGTCATATTCCGAAAACCGAAACAGGAATATGGTTTTGCGACGATTATAAATAACATAATCCAATAAAAAAACAATATGGAAAAAACCAAACAAGTAAAAAACTTCTACCAGACCGTTACCGAGCAGTATAACAAAGCTGCTGACATGTTGAACCTGGATAAAGGCGTACGCGCCATTCTATCCCATCCGGCCAATGAACTGATCATCAACTTTCCGGTGAAGATGGATGACGGCCGCGTGGAAATGTTCAAGGGTTACCGGGTTCAGCATAACAACGTTCTCGGGCCATACAAAGGCGGGCTGCGTTATCATCCTACCGTGGACCTGGACGCCGTAATGGGCCTTGCCGCGTTAATGACCTGGAAAACTGCACTCACCTCGCTTCCTTTTGGCGGTGCCAAGGGAGGCATTCAACTGGATCCTTCCAAATATTCCCAGGCGGAGCTGGAAAGAATTACCCGCAGGTTCACTTACGCGCTGGGTGATAACATTGGCCCGGACTACGATATTCCCGCTCCGGATGTAAATACCGATAGCCAGATCATGGCCTGGATGATGGATACCTATCTCTCTACACGTAACCCGCTCTATCGCCAGAACAACATTCATATTGTAACCGGCAAGCCGGTTAAATCGGGAGGACTCGCAGGGCGCGATGCCTCCACCGGACTGGGTGTGGTGTTTACCATTGAGCAGTGGGCTAACGATAATAAAATAAATTTTAGTAGCCTCACGTACACGCTGCAGGGATTTGGAAAGGTTGGCTACTGGGCAGCTCATTTCATGCAGCAGCGCGGAGCAAAACTTGTTTCTGTACAGGACAGCAGCGGAGCGATTCTCAATCCGAAGGGCATTGATCCTGAGAGTCTTTATGCATACACCAAAACAACAAAAGGGTTGGTGACAGGTTATTCGCAGGCAGAATCCATTGATAGGATGGATTTTTTTAAGATCAAGACGGATATTTTCATTCCCGCTGCACTCGGCAACCAAATTACTGAGGAGACCGCACCTTTACTGAATGTGAAGCTGATCGCAGAAGGAGCCAATGGTCCTTCAAACGCGGCAGGTGAAGCGATATGCCGGGAAAAAGGCATTGTGGTCATACCTGATATTTTGTGCAATGCCGGTGGTGTTATTGGAAGTTACTTCGAATGGTTGCAGAATAAGCGCCAGGAATTATGGGAATTGGAGGAAGTAAACGCGAAGCTTAAAAACCGCATTGTAAAGGCTTACAGGGAGATGCTCAGAACGGCAGATCAGTACAAAGTGGACTGGCGCACGGCCGCGTATATGGTAGCCATCTCACGCATCGAAACCGTGTACAAAGAAAGGGGAATCTTTCCTTAAACATACATGGCCATGTTTTCATTTCTTCAGCAGGAGCTGGCCATTGACCTGGGGACTTCCAATACGGTGATCATTCACCAGGATCGTGTGGCTATTGATGAGCCTTCGGTGATTGCCTTAAAGCGAGATACCGGCAAGCTTGTAGCTGTGGGCAAACGCGCCATGCAGATGCATGGTAAAACACACGAGAACCTGAAAACCATTTACCCGCTGCGTGATGGGGTCATTTCTGATTTTCATGCGGTGGAGCTTATGCTCCGCGGATTCATTAAAATGCTTGAGCCGGGCAAAGGACCGTTCCATCCTTCGTTGCGGATGATGATCTGCATCCCGTCCGGTATTACGGAAGTGGAAACCCGTGCGGTGCGTGATTCGGCAGAACATGCGGGAGGAAAAGAGGTATTCCTCATTCATGAGCCTATGGCAGCAGCCCTGGGAATTGGCATTGATGTGCAGGAGCCTGTTGGCAACATGATCATTGATATTGGCGGAGGCACCAGCGAGATCGCAGTGATCGCGTTGGGCGGAATTGTGTGCGATAAATCCATACGCATTGCCGGGGACGAGCTCACCTCGGATATTGAAGAATACATGCGTAAGCAGCACAATATACTCATCGGCGAGCGAACAGCGGAACAGATCAAGATAGAAGCGGGCTCCGTGCTTAACGATATTGATAATCCTCCGCCGGATATGGCAGTCCATGGCCGAGATCTGCTCACCGGAACGCCCAAAGAGATCTATATCTCTCATTCCGAAATAGCATCAGCCCTGGACAAGTCAGTTTCAAAGATTGAAGAAGCCGTGATGCATGCACTGGAAATAACTCCGCCGGAGCTGGCCGCTGATATTTACCGCACGGGTATTTTCCTTACCGGCGGCGGAGCATTGCTGCGGGGACTTGATAAACGCATTTCACGCAGAACAAGTCTTGCCGTACATGTGGCGGAGGATCCTTTGAGAGCAGTGGTCCGCGGAACCGGCATAGCTCTTAAGAACATCAATAACTTTCCTTTTCTTATGAAATAAAGGATCTCCACTTTATTCTGACAATCCTGTTGATTATTCAAATCAGCACTTACAACGCAGCCTTTCGTTTATAGAACAATTTTCTGATCCCTTCAGGGATTTTTTGCCCATTTTATCGGCAGGTTTTATTGAAATTGAAATAGGGGTAAGTGCTTGCCTGTGGGTCTTATCAGTATACGCTGCTGAAGTACATCGGCAATAAAAACTTAAAACTATGAAGAAAAGTCTCCTATCTGTAATTACAGGATTTACTATCGTTGCTTACCAATCTGTTTTTCCGATTACACAAACATTTGCGCAACCCACCCACAGGGGCTGCGGCACTATGCCACGTAAGGAAAGAGAAGAAAAAATTGACCCTTCCATCAAAGCAAGAAGAGAACAGATACGGGAAGAAGTACGTGTCTTTACGGAGAACTATATGAAAAACCCTGCCGCGCAAAAAAGTGCGGTGATCACCATCCCGGTGGTATTCCACGTGATATACAACGGCACGGCAGAAAATGTAAGCGATGCCTGCATCCAGGCGCAGCTGAATGTCATCAACCAGGATTTCAGAAAACAGAACAGCGATTGGACCAAGGTAACTCAAACGGGCTGGAATGCCCTGGTAGCGGATTGCGAAATAGAATTCTGCTTTGCCGTGCGTGACCCGAATAATAATCCTACTACCGGGATTACCCGCACCTCCACCACCGCAGCAGATTTTGACGATACGGATAAAATGAAATACACCGCACAGGGAGGCAAGGATGTATGGGACCGCGATAAGTATTTCAATATATGGGTATGTGATCTGCAGGACCCTCTCCTCGGATACGCCCAGTTTCCCGGCGGAGCTGCTGCTACCGACGGACTGGTAATTGATTACGAGTACATGGTGGGATCAGCGGGCTGCGGTACGGCCCCGTTTGACAAAGGCAGGACCTCTACGCACGAGCTGGGTCATTGCCTGGGGCTTTACCACATTTGGGGCGATGAGCCTGCATGCGCGCAAGACGACGACATAACCGATACACCCAAACAGGCAGATGCCAGCGGCGGATGCTTTACAGCAGGACAGGTAAAAACCGATGCCTGTGCAACCGCCGCGCCCGGATACATGTGGATGAACTACATGGATTATACCGACGATGCCTGTATGTACATGTTCACCACCGGTCAAAAAACAGCCATGGCTGCAATCATGAATGGCGACAGGGCTTCTTTAAAAACATCCAACGGCTGCACGCCGCTCACAGGGGTAGAATACATGCTTGCTTCCACAAGTCTCTCCGTCTATCCGAATCCTTCTGCGGGAGATGTAGTGATGAAAGTGAGCCTGCCCGGTGTTTCATCTGCCGCTTTCACTATTTATAACGCGCTCGGAAAAACCGTTCTTGTAAAACAGGCAGATGATTTTTCAACGGGCAGCGAAGTAAAGCTGGATATGAGCGACATGCCGGAGGGAATATATTTTGTAAAAATGCAGGCTCCTCAAGGTTCGGTCGTTAAAAAGATCGTGATTACCAGGTAATGAAACAATTTGTATGAAAATAATAAAATCAACTATTAATTATTCACCCATGAAAAAGCATATTACATTTTTACTGGCGCTGGCAAGCGCGGGAGTATTTGCCCAAAGCAGCTCCGGGACAAAAACAGCGGCTGCGGCCACTAAAAGAGTTTTAATTGAAGAAGCCACAGGAACCTGGTGCGGATGGTGCGTACGCGGCATCTGTATGACAGATGACCTGAATAAAAAACATCCTTCAACTACCGCGATTGTTGCGGTGCATAACGGAGATCCGATGAAGGTAACCGCCTATGACAATGGAATGGCTGCTACCATGAAAGCTTATTTTGGTTCCAACTGGGGATACCCGGGAGGGTTTGTGGACAGGTTAAAAACCACCAGCGAAGTTGACCCGGAGGACTTTGAAGCCGAGTACAACAAACGGATCACATATGCTACGCCGGTAGATGTTTTTATAGATAATGTGGCATGGAATTCCACTACCCGCGCGTTGACGTTCAAAGTAAACGCTACCACGGTTGCTGCCCTGAACGGAACGTATAAATTCAATGCTGTTATTACTGAAATGCAGGTGCATGGAACCACTACACAATACGATCAGCATAATTATTACGACGATGGCAGCTCCGGGCCTATGTGCGGTTTTGAATCCAAACCGGATCCTGTTCCTGCTGCACAAATGTATTATGACTTTGTAGGAAGAGCGATCATGGCCGGATGGGATGGAACAGCGGGCAGCATCCCTGCCAGCGTTCCTGTGGGACAAACGGTTTCGTATACTTATTCAACTACCGTTCCCGCAGGTTGGAATGAAAAAAACCTGACGTTGATCGGGTTTGTGATCAATTCCTCTAATGGAAGTGTTGAAAATTGTTCCAAGACCACCTTGGTGCCTACTGCCATCGGTGAAAATTTCAAAACTGAATTCGTGGCATATCCCAACCCCACTACCGGGATCGTGAGCATCCGGAATTCAGATCCCCTGGATATAACCGTTTTCAATGTAATGGGAGAAGTTGTAAAAGCTGAAAAGCACGTCAGCCGGATCGATCTCTCCTCCCTGGAAGATGGGATTTATTTCCTGAGGTTTAACAACGGAAACAATACAAGCACGCAAAAATTTATCCTGGCGCGGTAATTTCAAAACCAGCAAAAACTCCCTTCGGATACGTTTTCCGGAGGGAGTTTTAAAATCGTACCGGTTAACCGGTAAAAAAACAAAGCCTCAAAAAGAACCGTTAATAAAAAAGATCATGATCCTGAACAATCGGCTGTTTTAAGTGTTATTACCTGACAGGAATACTTAACTTTAAAACGTTAATAAAGTGGTGTCACTCGCTTCCAATCCGGCAAAAGGAGATCAAAAAAACAGGTCGGATGTTGGTATTCTGCATCCTGCAAATGGAAATACACATTCTGAAATGGAACAGGTGAAGGATGAATTTGCAATACGATTACGTACCCATGAAGCGGCTGCAGCCATTGAAGAATTATTCAGGACGCACTATCAGCCTTTGTGCAATTACGCACGTTACTTTCTTAAAGACAAAGATGAATCCGAAGAGATCGTTCAGGGAATATTTTACCGGTTGTGGCAGAAAAGACAATCCGTTCATTTCAGCACCTCTGTTAAATCCTACCTGTTTACGGCAGTGCGCAATAACTGCCTGAAAAGGATCAATCACATGAAGGTAAAGAATGAATACAGGGAAATGATCCTCAGCGGTTCGGAACACAGCTCGTACGAAACTGCAGACCGTGTGATGAGCAGGGAGCTGGAGAAGCAGATAAAAGCAGCCATGGACGGCCTGCCCGAACAATGCGGCCTGATATTCCGGTTAAGCAGACACGGCAATTTAACCTACGCCGAAATAGCAGAGCACCTGGATATCTCCGTGAAAACGGTGGAGAACCAGATGGGAAAAGCGTTACGGATACTCCGGGAAAAGCTGAAGAGCTATTTACCGGCAGCGCTCTTATTTTTAATTAACCTCTTAAACGGATAACACATGGATCAGCACACTAACATAGATGAATTGATTGTTAAATGTCTTGCTGAAGAAGCATCCGTACTGGAAAAACAGCAGGTAAGCAGGTGGCTGGAGCTTTCGGATGCAAATAAAAAATACTATTCAGACATTGAAGCGATCTACGAAGCCGCCGGGAAGAAAACACCGGAGGATAAAAAAGAAGTGGACCATGCATGGGAAAAATTCAATGCAAGGATAACCGGGCAGCAGCAGGAAGAACAGTCTCCGCTGAAAAGACTTTTTCTTTCTTTCTACAGCAAGGCCGCAGCCATCCTGGTGCTGGTAAGCATCGGGTATTTCATATACAGCACCACGAACCGGGAAGAAAAAGAGATCGTGCTGGCTCCCGCATTATCAGAGGTTCTCAGGGACAGGTTGTCCGATGGAACGCAGTTGACCTTAAACCCCAAAAGCACGCTTGCTTATTCGCCTTCCTTTAACCGGGAGAACCGCGAAGTGAAATTAAGCGGAGAGGCCCGTTTTCATGTTCCGCACAATTCTTCACTTCCGTTCATAGTGGATGCAGGCAATGTATTCATAAAAGATATAGGGACCATATTTACTGTTAAAGCACATCCTTCCGATTCTGTGGTTGAGGTTGCTGTGGAAGAAGGAGAAGTTGTTTTTTATTCTGCAAAAGATCCGGGCATTTCCCTGGTGCAGAACGAAACCGGTATCTATAACAGGCTCTCTGCCACTTTCTGGAAAAAGAAAAACACAGAGCTGAATGCTTCCTCCCAGACGTTCCACACCTTCAGCTTTGAAAGCGCCAGCCTGAAAACAGTAACCGATACGCTCAGCAAAGTATACGGTGCACAGCTTGTTTTGTCCTGCAAAACGCTGGAGTCCCTGAAACTTACTGCTTCTTTTACGGAATCGAGTGTAGATCCTATCGTGGAAACGATCGCAGAAACATTTGACCTGCAGGTTACCAGGAACGGCAAGACCATTACGCTGGACAAAGCGCCCTGTAAGAACAACTGAGCTGTTCATTCTTTATCCTGTATAAAGTAAAGGCGTGCTCATCGCCTCATTCCCCCCTTCGTATATTTGCGCCTTAACGCGATGAGATGAAAACAGCCCTGGTGATCTGTTTGTTCGTTTTCTTTATTCAGCAGGAAAATCTGCAAAACAGTCTGCCTCCTCCTTTGGAAAAAAGAATTACCCTGGAAGTGGCGAATATGCCCGTCTCAAAAGTGCTGAAGCAGATAGAAAAACAAACCTACCTGCGTTTTGCGTACGATGCCAGCATCACAGAAGGGCTAAAGCCCGTAACAGCTTCATTCCGGAACAAAAAGATCAGCGAGATACTTTCCTTTCTTTTTGAAGACAGGATACGCTGCAAAATAAAAGACGAGCACCTCATACTTACGCTGCACGACAAAACAGTTCCGGCCCTTAAATCTGCTCCAGCTAAAAAAAGCAATGCTGTCAAAAACATGGTTAAGCAGGAAATTTCGGATACTCCGATTGACCTTCCGGCATCTTCAAAAAACAACATAGATTCCCTTCCCCTGCCGGTAGATGTCAGCAACAGGAATAACACAGACAGTCTTCCAATTTTCCCCGAGCCATTGCAGCTCTTAAATGACGATACCACCCTGCTTTTACTGGAAGAAGATACTGCATACACACCTAAATAGGTCCGGCTGCATCTTAAATATTTATTCGTTCACAGTTAGGGGTACCCTTGCTGTTACGGGTCTATATAATGTATATTTGATCGTACTTGTCAAACCAAACCTTTGCTTAATGAAAACGCTGCTGCTTAAAACACCTCATTTCAGCTTTTGTGTTGTTCTCATGCTTCTTTTGATCTCAGTTAATTCCTTCTCCCAGCTCCAGGTTAGTCCGGACAGCAATGCCACCCAGCTTGCCAATTCATTGGCCGGCCCCGGCGTTGTAGTGTCCAACGCAAAATTAAATTGCCCGGGTGACGATGGCAATCGTCCGAGCGGTACTTTTAACGGTGCTGCTAGTAACATCGGCATAACAAACGGGATACTGCTTACAACGGGAGATATACAATGGGCGGTGGGCCCCAATAATTTAACCATGAACGGAGCCGATAATTCGTACACTTTCACAGACTCCGACCTGGTAAAAATAGAACCGCAGGCGATATACGATGTATGTATTCTGGAGTTTGATCTTAAACCCTCGTGCGATACCATGAAATTCTCCTTTGCATTCGGCTCGGAGGAATACCCGGAGTTTGTAAACCAGATCTACAACGATGCCTTCGGGATCTTTGTCACAGGGCCTAATCCTTCGGGAGCCGTGTACAACAGCTACAACATGGCGCTGATACCGGGAACCACCACCGCGGTTACAATTAATAATGTGAACAACGGACCGGGAACTGCGGGCTCCTGTCCTCCTACCGCCACCACCGGTCCCTGCCAGAATTGTGCTTACTACACGGACAACTGCTCCGGTGCAACCGTTCAATACGACGGTTTTACCACCCCCATTACAGTAAAGCTCAATGTTGTTCCCTGCGGAAATTACCACTTAAAGCTTGCCATTGCAGATGCCGGCGATAACGGGTATGACTCGGGAGTACTTTTTGCAGCCAATTCACTGGCCTGTAACAATTATCTCACGGTAACCGCCACAAGCACCAGCGTTGCCTGCGGAAAAAGTAACGGCACTGCTGCAGTAGCCAGCGTAACGGGAGGACAAGCCCCGTATACCTATGCGTGGAATACCACGCCTGCTCAGACCACACAGACTGCAACGGGACTGGATCCGGGAGTGTACAGTGTGCTTGTAGTGGATGCCAACGGTTGCCTGCAGGGAGCTCAGACAGTAACAGTCTCGCTGGATGCATCTACTATACCGGTGGCAACTGCAAACAGCGTGAACATTTGTTCTGGTCAATCCACCACAATTACCGCAAGCGGCGGAGGAAATTATTCCTGGAACACAGGAGCTACAACAGCTTCCATCTTTGTTTCTCCTACTGTCACCACTTCTTATTCCGTGCTGGTTTCTGTCGGAACCTGCACCGCAACAGCAGCAGGTACAGTAGCTGTTCAGCCCACGCCTGTTGCTTCGGCTCAGGGTACCACCATTCCGGGCAGCAGCACATCCCTTACCGCTACAGGTGGAACAACCTATACTTGGGTTCCTGCCACAGGCCTGAGCAACCCTAACATTTCAAATCCGGTTGCATCTCCGGTCCAGACCACGCAATACTGCGTGTACGTTACCAATGCAGCAGGATGCACCGATTCTGCCTGCATCACCGTAGACTACACATGCAAAGACATTTTTGTGCCCACCGCTTTTTCGCCGAACAACGATGGAGTGAATGAAGTGGAATGCGTGCTCGGAGATTGCTTTACCGACCTGCAGTTTGCCATTTACGACCGCTGGGGAGAAAAAGTATTTGAGACCACAGATCCCTCGATCTGCTGGAACGGAGTGTACAAAAGCAGCCTGATGAACACAGGGGTGTTCGTCTATTTCCTGAAAGCAACCTTGCTGAATGGAACCGCAGTAGAGAAAAAAGGAAATATAAGTTTAATACGATAAATAAAAAGTGATGAAAGCAATTGAAAAGAGTACCGGATGCAGAAGAGCGGAATTTAGTACCGGGAGATCGGCCGTATTTTTCTTCCTCCTTCTTTTGTTTGCGAAGCTGCCAGCGCAGGATGTGCATTTTTCCCAGTGCTGGATGACACCCTTGCTTCAAAACCCGGGCATGGCAGGAGCCAATTACGATCTGCAGGCAATTGCAAATTACAAAGACCAGTGGGGCAGCGTAGCCAGCCCTTACAAAACATTCGATCTCTCCTTTGACATGAAGCTGAATCACAAGAAAGCCAAAAAAGGTTTTATGGCAGCTGGTATAAATGTTCTTTCCGACAAAGCAGGAGATTCCAACATGGGCACCACCCAGGAAATAGCGTCGGTTGCCTACCACATCATCCTGGATAACAAGAGCACGTTCGGCGGAGGGATCATGGCAGGCCTGGCACAGCGGAGCATCAGCTATTCACAGCTTCAGTGGATGAACCAATACGACGGCACAGCCTACAATCCTGCACTTTCATCCGGCGAACCGGCCGGAGATACCAGATCCAGTTACGCCAACCTGGGAGCAGGAGTGGTATGGGCTTATAAAAAAGGAGAAGAATATATTTCGGGCAATGACCAGTTAAGAGCAACGCTGGGCGTTTCGGTATTCCAGCCTCATCAGCCCGATTATTCCTTTTATAATACCAATGAGAAACTGCACCGCAAGATCATAGCCCACGGAAATATATTGTACGGAATAAAAAACACCAACCTGTGTATTGTGCCGGGATACAACATGACCTTCCAGGGAAGAGCCAATGAAATACTGTTCGGCTCCCTGCTGAGGTACATCACCAAAGAAAGCTCAAAATATACAGGCTACGTGAAAGGCTCTGCCTTTTCGCTCGGAGTATATTACCGGAACAGGGATGCTTTGGTTCCTACCTTTGTCATGGAGATGGGTCAATATACATTAGGACTTAGTTACGACGTGAATCTTTCCGGGTTAAAAACCGTAAGCTCGGGGCGCGGAGGTTTTGAGATCTCACTGCGCTTTGTAAACCCGAATCCGTTCCTGTATAAATCAGCTTCCCGAATCTGATCTTTTGTATGCTGCACCGGTCCAAAATATCTTTTTTTGTTTTCTTTCTCCTCCTCCACTTCTTTGCAGCGCATTTATTTGCTCAGAGCAAAACGCAAAAGGACACGATCAAGATCACGATCAAGCCGCTGGGGAAACCGCTCAATAGTCCTTTTGGAGATTATGCGCCGGTCATCTCCGCCGATGGTTCCACCATGATGTTCACCTCGCGCCGGCCCGTTACCGAAAAGGAAATAAAGAAAGGCAAACCGGCCATGGAAAGCATTTACATGGCTACGTACGACGAAAAGAAAAAGAAATGGTCCGAAGGCAAGCTATTGTCCGATTCCGTGAATGAGGCCGGAAGGCATAACTCTGCCATTGCCCTTTCCAACGACGGGCAAACCCTGTTCCTGTACCGCGACGATAACACCGGCAACGGAGATATTTACCAGTCCTTTCTCAAAGGCAAGGAATGGACCCGGGCAGAAAAGCTTCCCTCTCCTGTTAACAGCGATGATCACGAATCCTCGGCCAGCATTTCTCCCGACGGACGCACTCTTTATTTTGTAAGCAACCGCAAAGGAGGCCTGGGAGGAAGGGATATCTGGTATTGTACAAAAGACGAGAACAACACATGGGGCAAGGCAGTGAACATGGGCGAATCCATCAACACCAAGGAGGATGAAGAAGGAGTTTTTATTCATCCGGATGGAAAGACACTTTATTTCAGTTCCAAAGGACATAAAGGCCTGGGCGAGTACGATATTTTTTATTCTTCTTTTGTAAACAATCGCTGGACAATTCCTCACAACCTGGGTAAGGCCATCAATACTCCCGGCGACGATGTATTCATCGTAGTAACTGCCGATGGCACCACCGGGTATTACGCATCCGAAAAAAGCGGCGGAATAGGAGATAAAGACATTTACCAGATCAAGCCGGTGCCGGTAAAAAAAGACAAGACGCCGCGCCTTACCTTGTTCAAAGGAATTGTAATTGACAAAGAAACCCTGGTTCCTCTCGAATCGGAAATAGTGATCACGGACAACGGGAAAAACGAAATTATTTCAAAAATAAAATCCAACAGCGTGACAGGGAAATTCCTTATTTCTCTTCCTGCGGGCAAGAATTACGGCATCAGTGTAAAAAAGGACGGGTATCTTTTTTATTCCGATAATGTATCCATTCCGGATACTGCTTCCTATAAAGAGATCGTCAAAACAGTGCCGCTTGAAAAAATAAAGGTGGGGAACAAGATCGTGCTGAAGAATATCTTTTACGATTTTGACAAGTCCAGCCTTCGCAGGGAATCCGTATCGGAACTGGAGCAGCTCCTTAAGCTTATGCGCGACAACACAACCGTGAAAATAGAGCTCTCCAGCCATACGGATAATATGGGAACGGAAGAATACAACCTGAAGCTCTCCCAGGCACGCGCACAGTCGGTGATCGATTACCTGATAAACAAAGGCATTGGCAAAGAACGCCTGACCGCAAAAGGATACGGAGAATCCAAACCCATTTCCGGCAACGATACGGAAGAAGGACGGCAGATGAACAGGCGCACGGAATTTGAAATACTGAGCAAATAACGAGGGTTTCCTTTTCTTTTAACGCGTTTTCAGCGATACAATCCGATTATGTTTCAAAGCGCCTTGATGGGTATTGCCTCTCCGGCAGACATATATATAATGTAATACCTTTTGTATATATAAAACAGTCCAAAAACAGAAACACACCACGGAGACACGGAGTACACAGAAAAACACGGAGCATTCTTTGTGAAACTTCGTGTACTCTGTGCCTCCGTGGTGAAGTTATGCCACCCTTATGAGATTGGATCATTTTATAATTCTAATTGGTATAACCCCTGCGATCCTTTATACCTTTATTTTTAGTTGAACAAGTATGATCGTTATTCAAAAATAAGTTTTAACTTTGTATTACAAAGTACTTTTAATATCAATTATAATGAATAAGGAAACCGACCATTTAGAAACCCTTTCCGAGATACGTTCCATGATGGAACGCTCCTCCCGCTTTATCACCCTGAGCGGCCTCTCCGGAGTATTTGCCGGCCTGTTTGCCCTTGCGGGAGCTGCCGCGGCGTATATGTACCTGAACATTCCTGTCACTTCCCCGGCGTATTACGAACATGCCCTGAATGAAAACGGAGAGCCTGACATGAGTTTCTATACGTTCTTTTTTACAGATGCCCTGGTGGTACTCACAGCATCTGTTATAGCTGCTTTCATTCTTACCATGCGAAGAGCCAGGCAAAAAGGTCAGACCATCTGGAACCCTACGTCAAAACGTTTACTGGTCAACATGCTGATCCCCCTGGTGACAGGAGGGCTGTTTTGCCTGAGCCTCCTGTATCACGGATCGATAGGAATGATTGCTCCTTCCACCCTGCTCTTTTACGGACTGGCGCTTTTAAATGCCAGTAAATATACCCTTGACGATGTACGCTACCTGGGTGTTTGCCAGATCGCGCTCGGACTGATCGCTTCTGTTTATACAGGGTATGGGCTGCTGATCTGGGCAATGGGTTTTGGAGTGGTGCATATCATCTACGGCATAGCCATGTATTACAAGTACGAGCGATGAAAGATTTTATAGAGGATTTTAATAAAGCATTTGAGAGCAGGATACGGCTGGGTGTAATGTCCGTACTGATGGTGAACGACTGGGTGGATTTCAGCACGCTCCGGGAGACACTGGATATTACGGATGGTAACTTAGCCAGTCATATTGCAGCGCTTGAAAAAATGGACTACCTGCAGGTGAAAAAACAATTCATAGGTAAAAAGCCAAACACCTCGTATGCAGTCAGCAAAAAAGGAAAGAAAGCATTTGAGGAGCACCTCGATGCGCTTGAAAGTTTATTGAAGAAAAGAAGTTAAAAAAATTTAAGCATTTACTTTGAACTACAAAGTTCTTTTAAATAATACAAAAACCTAAAACCAAAATCACCATGACACCCGAAAAAAATTCAACAGCACAGCCGCTTCATCCGGCTTCACTCAGTAAACGAATGCTTATTGGCGCAGGAATTGCCCTGGCACTGATCGCCCTTTTTCTGCTCCCGATCCGGGACCCGGACCCGGAATGGGGACCGTTCTGGGTGGTCCGTCCTTTCCTCATCGTTCCTTTGGCAGGTGCCATGGGCGCTCTGTGCTCTCACATCCTGGATAGTATGCGTTACCGGTATGGCTGGAATAAAATACTGACCATCATTGTAAGCATATTGATATACATCATCGGGCTGTGGATGGGCGTTGTCCTGGGACTGCATGGCACGCTGTGGAATTAATGCTTTAACTAAACTATTTAAAAATATACACTCATGAAAGACGAGATCCTCCTCCACCTCAACGAGCCCAGGCAGCTTGAAAAACTGTACCGGGCAGACAAACAGGGATTCAAGCGTGCTTTTAATACACTGTACCCCGAGCTGAAAGACCATACTCTTGCCACTTACTGGAACGAACGGTTGAATTTTTCTGCCGAAGAAATTTCCTGGGGCAGTCGTGAAGACCTGGTTTTTGTAGTTATCATTTCTGTCCTGGCAGGACTGATGGCCAAGCTGCCGGCATTCTTACACCTGCGCGAAGATTTCTTCTATCCCAGGAACATCGGCTTTATCGTTTTCCCTTTTTTAATGGCTTATTTTGCACGGAAGAATAAACTATCGCCCGGTAAAATTGCTTTCCTGGCCGGCGTAACACTTGCTGGTCTGATCTTTATCAATTTTCTTCCCGATGTAAAGGAAAGCGATACGCTTATCCTGTCCTGTATCCACATGATTCCGTTTTTATGGGCTGCATTGGGCTTCGCGTTTGTGGGCGACCGGAAAAACATCGAAGAGAAACGGCTTGGCTTTTTAAAATCCAACGGAGACACAGTGGTGATGACAGGCCTCATCCTGATCGCCGGAGGTATTCTTACAGGCATCACCATCGGTCTTTTCTCACTCATAGGTTTGGATATTGAAAAATTCTATTTTGAAAATGTGACCATTTTCGGACTTGCTGTCGCACCCATTGTAGGAACTTACCTTACACAGACCAATCCTCAGCTGGTAGGGAAAGTTTCCCCGGTGATCGCTAAGATATTCAGCCCTTTGGTGCTGGTAATGCTGGTGATCTATCTCGGAGCCATTGTGTACTCCGGAAAAGATCCGTACAACGACCGGGAATTTTTATTGCTCTTCAATGCGCTGCTGATCGGTGTGATGGCCATCATTTTCTTTTCCATTGCGGGCACATCCAAAGCCGAAAAAAGTCCTGCGGAAACGGGAATACTTTTCCTGCTGTCATTGGTAACCATCGTGGTAAACGGCATTGCCCTTTCCGCCATACTGTACCGCATTTCGGAATGGGGGATCACACCCAACAGGGCCGCCGTGCTGGGTAGCAATGCGCTGATCTTAATTCACCTGCTTCTGGTAACGTGGCAGCTTTTCAAAGTGCTTTCAAAAAAAGCAGACATAAACGGAGTGGGAAAAGCCATTGCCTTATACCTGCCGATTTACTGCATATGGACTATCATAGTGACTTTTCTGTTCCCATTATTATTCGGATTTAAATAAAGAAACCAACCAGCAAAAAAATAAATGCAAAGCATCACAAAAAAAATAACCTGGCTCACTATATTCAGCATAGCCATGGGATTCATGGAAACCGCGATCGTGGTTTACCTGCGGAAAATATATTACCCCGGTGGCTTTCAATTTCCATTAGTACCAATCGATACCGATATTGCCCTGGTAGAATTTTTAAGGGAAGCTGCCACCATCATCATGCTTGTGGGAATTGGGATACTTGCGGGCAAGACCGCTTCGCAGAAGTTTGCCTTCTTTATTTATTGCTTTGCCATCTGGGATATTTTCTATTATGTATTTCTGAAAATGCTGCTCGACTGGCCCGCATCGCTTCTTACCTGGGACATCCTGTTCTTAATTCCAGTGCCCTGGGTAGGACCGGTGATCGCTCCCTGTATTGTGTCTCTGACCATGATCATCCTTACACTCTGCGCTGTTTACTTCCAGGAGAAGGGTTACAACACAAAGATCAAAGCAAACGAATGGATGCTGTTAAGCGCCGGTAGCTTAACGGTTATTTTGTCCTTTGTCTGGGATTATATTAAATATGTCAGCCAGGGAAATCCAGCCAGGCCTATATGGACCTTATCCAGCAAAGAATCCTTGTTCCGTGAAATTGAAAATTATATCCCCACTGAATACAACTGGTGGATTTTTCTGCTGGGACAAAGCATACTAATTTTTGCGATCATGCTGTTTGTCAGAAGAATAAAACGCGGATAATATACTTCTGTTTCTTTTCCTTGGCAGATAGTGCATGTCATATCGTGTCCTCCTGCTCGATTATAAATCGGATCAGTTGAAAAAGTATCCGAGATTATTCCAAATACACGATAAAAAAACCGAATCTCCGGATCAAAAGCACATCCAACATCTATATTTTATAATCTCCCGGATTAGAATATGTTAAGTTTTACACTTAAATTTGTTTAAAGACTAAAACATCGATCATGAAATCCTCCGATCAGATCAAACTCTTTCTTGTGGAAGACAGTTTCGTGTATTCCTATCTACTGGAAGAAACCCTGCGCGAGCACGGAAACTTTAAAGTGACTTCCTTCTCTTCGGGAGAGGCCTGCATGCAAATGTTAAATAACGATCCTGATCTTATTATCCTGGATTATAACCTGGAAGAAGGAATGAATGGCCTTGAAGTGCTGAAGGAAGTGCATTCCCAAAAACCAAAAACTCCCGTTATTATTCTCTCCAGTCAAACCGATGTACAGGTAGCAGCCGATCTGTTAAAAGAGGGAGCTTTTGATTACATAGAGAAAAAGAAGGAAGGAAGATCCATGGAAAAACTTCAAAGCTCCATCCTGAAAGCGTTAAAAATACAGAGTTAATGAACGAAAAAGTCCGGATAATATCGGCATTTTGCCTCAGCATTGCTATTCTCTTCCTGGTAGGAATATTTGCCTATCGCTCGAACGAGCAATACAAAAGCGCTTCGGACTGGGTCAATCACACACAGGAAGTTATCGCGGAAGTCCAGGCGCTGCAACTGGATATACTGGCAATTGAAACCGCACAAAGAGGCTATGTGATAACCGGTAACTCCATATACCTGTATCCTTATATGGAAAGCATAAAGACCATTGATAGCTCTTACAGGAGGCTCCGGTATTTGGTAAATGATAATCCTGCTCAGCAGCTTATTCTTGATTCCATTCAGGTCCTGATGGACTCCAAAATTGACTTTGCCAAAAAAGTAATTGAACTGAGAATGGCAGAAAATTTTGAATCTGCGCAGGACCGGATACTCACCGGCAAGGGAGAAAAGCTGAGAAATAAAATCAGGGATCTTGCAGACGATTTTATTGTCAAGGAGAAAAAATTACTTTCTGCACGACTGGTGATAGCGGAGAAAAGTTTTTCCTTTAACCGCAAATTAATCCTGTCCAGCATTCTGCTTACCATTTCTATTGTGCTCATAACGATGTACTTCTTCAGCAGGGATTACAATAAACGTATCCGCTCAGAACAAAAGCTAACCGAGAGCGAAATACGGATCAAGAAATTCCTGGAGAGCCTTCCCTTAGGTGTTTATGTTTTGGGAACAGACGGAAAACCGTATTATGCCAACAACAAATCCGGGGAGATACTGGGCAAAGGGATTATGGCGGGTACAACTACCGGTGAGCTGCCCCGGATTTACCAAACGTATATTGCCGGAACAAATACCCTGTATCCTGCCGACCGGCTGCCTGTTGTAAGAGCCCTGAACGGAGAAAAGAATATTTGTGTGGAAGACATGGAAATTGACAGGGATAATACCCGGATACCCTTGCGGATCAATGCAACCAACATCAGTAATTCCAAAGGAAAGCCGGAGTATGCCATCGCTGTCTTTGAAGATGTTACAGATATACGGGAGGCGGAAAAAAAACTGAAAGAGGCAAAGAAATTGGCTGAGGAGTCTTCTTTGCTCAAGGAAGCCTTCCTGGCCAACATGAGCCACGAGATACGCACTCCAATGAATGCCATTCTCGGATTTACCGATCTGCTGCTGAAAAAAAACCTGGGAGAGCAGGAAAAGGACTATGTGCAGACCATCAAAACATCGGGAGAAAACCTGCTGCGTATCATCAACGATATCCTGGATGTATCCAAGATCACATCGGGAATGATGACTTTTGAAACACATCCGCTAAGCATCCGGGAACTGTTTACTTCCCTGAATGCCATGATGACCCCCCGGGCCAGGGAAAAAAAACTTTTCCTTTCTTTTGCCTTCGACTCCAATGTGCCGTACACGGTACTGGGTGATCCTACCCGGCTAACACAGATCATCGTTAACCTCGTGGGTAATGCCATTAAATTTACCAAGGAAGGAAGCATATCTGTATTTGCAAAAAACCTTGAAGAAGATGCCAGCGGATACAAAGTTGAATTTTCCGTGCAGGACACTGGCATAGGCATTCCCCCGGACAAACTGGACCAGGTATTCGATCGTTTTACCCAGGCCGAATCACATACCACACGGCATTACGGAGGAACAGGCCTGGGATTGAACATTGTCAAACAGCTGGTGGAACTGCAAGGTGGAACAGTCGGGGTGAGAAGCACAGTAGGAACGGGATCGGTATTTACGTTTATGCTTCCCTTTAAAAGAGCAACCGGAAGTGTTGCCGTAAACGGCGGAACGGAAACAGAAAAAAATATTGCTGAACTGGCAACACGGCGAATACTTGTAGTAGAAGACAACCCGGTAAACGTAAAATTCATCTTTAGCCTGTTAGAGGAATACAGCATAAAACCGGATCTGGCCGGGAACGGAAAAGAAGCTGTGGAGAAAGTAAAAAGCGGAAGCTACGATGTTGTTCTGATGGATATCGAAATGCCTGAGATGAATGGCTACCAGGCCACCGCTGCGATACGGAACGATCTGAAAAGCAACATCCCTATTATTGCCATGACCGCCCATGCGATGGCCGGAGAGCGGGAAAAATGTCTGGGCCTGGGAATGAACGGATATATTTCCAAACCAATCCGGGAAAATATTCTTTTTGAAACCTTATCCCATATCACTCTGGGAGAAGCACAGCCAGACAAGCCGGAAGAAGAATCCAGGAAGCTGATGAACCTGGAATTCCTGAATAAGGCCATGAGAGACAGAAAAGACATTGTACGGGAAGCCATTGAAATTGCTCTCCGGCAGATCCCGGAAGATATGGTAACTCTTACCAGAGCCATGGCCATGACTGACTACGAAACCATCAGGCGGTTTTCACACAGAATGAAATCTACTGTGTCTTTGATGGGAATGTCTGAAATGGGAATCACGCTGGAAGAAATGGAAACAGCAGCAGGACAAAAAGAAGATATGGACAGAATTTATGTGCTGTTCGAATCATTGATATTGCTTCAAAGACAAGCCATGGAAGAAATGCAAACAGAGAAATTAAAATATACACAATAACCCCTTATTCTAATCCTTATGAGCTTTTTGAAAAAATTCTTTGCGCCCAAAGCAGTGAAAACCGGACTTGTTTTTATCGTTGAGGATAGTCCCGTTTATGCAAATACCCTGAAGATATTTCTTCAATCGGCTTTTCCGCAGGCCCGGGAAATTAAAGTTTTTCCGGTGGGGGAAACTTCCCTCATGGAGTTGCATAGAAATCCTGACCTCATTATCATGGATCATTTTTTAGACAGCAAATATCCCGATGCGGAAACAGGGCTTGAAATAATCAGGAAGATACGGGAAGAAAAAACGGATATGAATATCATTGTGCTGAGCTCCCAGAAGGAGATAGATGTAGTGATTGAAGCTGTTAAAAAACTCAACTGCAGTTACATAAAAAAAGATAACGATGCGTTTGCCAGGATAGAAGAAATAGCACGGGAAATCCTGTAAGGCAGGCGTGTGCTGCCGGGTACGTGTTATCCGGTAAGCAGTTATTACAGGCAGTAAGAGAAGTCTCCGGTAGAAAAACTAATTTTTTCCTTTAACTTTGAAGTAACTTTAAATCTAAAAACCATGAAAAAAATTTTACTCATCCTTTGCACCAGCGGTATTGCTTTTATTGGCAAGTCGCAAATAGTAAACGGAGGTTTTGAAACGTGGAATCCAATCGCATGGGAAGAGCCTGATACGTGCCAGACATCCAATTCGGATCTGATCCGGCACAAGCAACCAGTAAATGTCACCAAAGCAACGCCTGCACAAAACGGGAATTACGCCGTAAAGCTGGAAACAAAGATCACGGCTACAGATACAAATTTTGCTTACGTTTTATTCGGCGATTTTGGGGATAGCGGACCGGAAGGAGGGTTCCCCTATTCCCAAAAGCCGGCAACGATCAACGGGTATTACAAATCCAATATCGTTACCGGAGACAGCGCCGGGATCATCGTGGCTTTCCGGAAAGGCGGATCCATGATCAGTTTCGATATGTTTAAAATAGGCACCACCAATTCCGCATATACACCTTTCAGCTTCCCTTTAAGTATTTCCACGTATTCTGTAAGTCCGGACAGCGTGGTTTTTGTAGCGGTATCCAGTGTGCCTACCGACATAGACCCGGCAGCCACTCCTAAGGACGGAACATGGATCATCTTTGATAACGTTTCTTTTGGTGGATCAGGAATAACGCAGCAAGTACCCAATACGGATTTTGAACTGTGGACAAACATCAGCATTGCGGAACCGCAAGGCTGGACAACGTACAATACCGATGTCTATACCCATTTTGGGAAAAAATTACAAGCTGAAAAAACCACGGATAAATACTTAGGGACCTATGCACTCAAACTGACCACGCTCTACGTAGACAATAACAGCAGCGTTTCAAGCATTACAAACGGATCCAATTCACAATCCGGATATTTCGGTGGTATTCCTTTTAATAGGCAAATCGATACCCTGATCGGTTATTACAAATATACTCCTTCAGGGCCGGACTCTGCCTACGTAAACATCGGATTCAGCAAAGCAGGAAGCACATTTGATTACAAGAATAAATGGCTTTTACCGGCTTCTTCCTATACCTATTTTGAACTTCCGTTCACACTGAGCCAAGCTCCGGATACAGCAAGAATAGATATCGCTTCTTCCAAATGGCCGGTGCTATCGACTTACAACGGAAGCCAGCTCATCCTAGATGAACTAAGATGGAAATCTATTGTTACCGGAGTTCCTGAAAACAGCAAGAGATCCCTGCAGCATACTGTCTTCCCTGTTCCTGCAAAAAATTACGTGGATATTTCCCTGGTGCTGGAGCAACCTGCTGCGTTGGAATTATCAATTTATGATTCGAATGGAAAATGTGTCTATAAAAATACACCGGGCCAGTACCCGACGGGTAAAAATGTGATACGCATAAATACAGGCAGCTTATCGTCCGGAAACTATTATTACACCCTTACGGATACAGATCGGCAAATGGGATCAGGAAAAATTGTAGTAGAATAAAATACTCCTCCTTGAGCAAAACAAAAGCTCCTGCCTAGTGCAGGAGCTTTTGTTTATGCGCATATATACCGCTGTCCTTTATCACATCCTTACACATTTAATACCCTTATCAAACATTTTCTTGCAACAATACCTGGTTGTATTAAAATGATCCTGTTATGAATTATTGATCCATTTGTAATTGCAGGACCATACTTCTTACCTGTGGTCAGAATTGAAAAGAAGGGCTACCGGAGTAATAAGCAGATCTTGTCATTTTATTGGTTTAATTATTTGCGAAAGCCCCAAAAAGCAACTGTAACATATCGAATAACTGCGGCGTCACACGCTCGATAAAACAAACCATCATTAAAAAAAATAAAAAAACATGAAAAAAACGTCAAAATTCAGCTTATTTGTTATGGTATTGAGCGCGGTTATCCTCTCTTCATGCAGCAAATACGAAGAAGGTCCAAACTTCAGCTTAGCATCCAAAGAATCAAGGATGTCCCGAGAATGGAAACTTGAATCTACCACTATGGGCGGAAGTACAGTTACCTGCACTAATTGCTGGAATTTTAATTTAAGCGCTTCAGCAGTATCCTCTACTAATTCGGCCTATGCCAACCTTTCCTGGCAATTTTCGGACGATAAGGAGAAACTGCAATTTGTTGCAAGCGCCGGCGCTAGTACCGGTTCAAGCTCTGCCAATGTATCCGTGACTTACTCATTTACCATATTGCGTCTCAGCAGCAAAGAATTGTGGATTAAAGATGACCTTACCGGTGTTGAGTTGCATCTCATAGCAGCTTGATTCATCAGTTAACCAATAAAACAACCCTCTATTCCTATTGCCGGAAATGAGGGTTGTTTTTTTCTGCTTCGCTCACTAACCCGAATAAAAAACCGATTACGCCAGCGTCTTTTCTTTACCCGCTGATTGTTTCATTACATTGTAGAAATTATAGTCTGTATTGGAGCCATCGGTAATACCAACGTTCCTGCCAATGGTTACAATTTGCCCCCTGTGATATGTTCCATGGTTAATCACTTGGAGTAAATATTCATACTTGGGCAATTCGCATTGGAACCAGGGGCTTTCAATCTTAACAGTTTTTGATAACTCCTGTTCAGAATAAGACCGGATCAGTTCCGCCAGGAGAAGTGATCTTTTAATTCCCCCGTTCAATACTTCTTTTGTATTCAGGGTCACAGTTTCCGGTCTTCCTGTAAAGCCAGAAGTTTCAGCTATGACAGAATACCAGTATTCTTCCGTTGCCCAAATATGGTTCAGGGTCTTTACAATACTTGAATAGCTCGAAGGCACCTCTTTGTGAAGAAGATTATCCGGTTTCTGAGAAAGCCAGTCTGCAAACTTCTGAGTTACCCAAGCATTGTAATCGGCATAGTTGGTAGCTAATTTTATTAAACTCATCTTTACATTTTGTTTTAATTGATTATTTGATTTTAATCCTATTCCCGTAAATGTAATTAAGTTTTACGGAGTCAACGACAGGCAAATCATAGCAAATTATAAGAACAGGCATCACTTCAAATGATACCTTTGCTTCGAAAATATTTATTAAAGTGTATGTCTTTTAAAATGAATTTGCACACAGTTCACGCTATTCCTGTCCGTTTTATTCAACGCATACACCACGAAAAATGATCGTTCCAAGATACTTTGTAGTTTATAAACCTTTTGGAATGCTCTCCCAGTTCACCAGGGAAGGGGATCATAAAACACTAAGTGATCTTAACTACAGTTTTCCAAAGGATGTCTATCCTGTAGGGAGACTGGACACAGACAGCGAAGGACTTTTGCTCCTGACAAACAACAAACAAATAAACCACCTGCTTCTTGATCCGAAATATAAACATAACCGCACCTACCTGGCACAGGTAGAAGGAGTATTTACGGAGGAAGCGAAAAAAAAACTGGAGTCAGGGATCTCAATAAATGTGGATGGAAAAATGTATAAAACACTTCCGGCAAAAATTTCCTTAATAGAAGAACCTGCTCTTCCCGAACGTAACCCGCCTATACGGTTTAGAAAAAGCATTCCTACCTCCTGGATTGAACTTACCCTGCAGGAAGGCAAGAACAGACAGGTTCGGAAAATGACTGCAGCAGGAGGCTTTCCCACCCTTAGGCTTGTCCGGGTATCCATTGAAAAGATCAGGCTGGAAAAAATGAACCCGGGAGAAGTGAGAGAGATAAAAAAAGAAGAAATAAATGATCTTCTTAATTTCTAATCATTTCTCATTTCCAAAAGCAAAGAAAGCTTTTTCATATCTCCCATTATTTTCACAGGCAATCCTGAATACAAGGATGCTGCTTAACAGCGGGTTCAGCATTTCGTAAAGATTAGCAAAAAAGTATCTTTGCGCTTTATGCAAAAAGCGAAAAATCCCCTGATATTTATTTTTATCACGGTATTGGTTGACTGCATCGGCATCGGAATTATTTTCCCTGTGGCAGCAAGCATCGTCACGGAGGTAAGTCATGTAAGCGTCAATGAAGCCGTTACATACAGCGGCTGGATGATGGCTTCCTATGCCATCATGCAATTTATTTTTTCTCCGGTGCTTGGAGGGCTCAGCGACCGGTTCGGGCGCAGACCAATCCTGCTTCTTTCGCTGATGGGTTTAGGGATCGATTATCTATTTCTTGCCACCGCCAATTCTCTTCCGCTGCTTTTCCTGGGAAGGATTATTGCAGGTATATGCGGAGCAAGCTTTCAAACCAGCTTTGCGTATATAGCGGACGTAAGCCCTCCTGAAAAACGCGCACAGAATTTCGGAATGCTGGGAGCTGCTTTTGGTTTCGGATTTATCATCGGTCCTTTTATCGGAGGAATGTTCAGCGAATTCGGCACACGTGCCCCGTTCATCGCAGCAGCCTGCCTTGCGCTCCTGAATTGGCTGTACGGATTTTTCATTCTGCCCGAATCGCTTATCCCTGAAAACCGAAGAGCATTTGATCCCAAACGCGCTAATCCCTTTGGTGCATTTGTCCAGCTTAAAAAGAATAAATCCATCCGGATGCTACTCGTAGTCATGTTTCTTCTTTATCTTGCAGGACAGGTAATGCCGGCTATCTGGCCCTTCTATACAAAATTCCTGTTCAGCTGGTCTGACCGGGAAATCGGTTATTCTCTTGCATTCGTGGGCGTGATGGTTGCCATTGTTCAGGGAGGTCTGATAAAATGGACACAAAAAACATTCGGTCCAATCCGCTCAGTCTACATTGGACTAGTGTTTTACATTACCGGATTAGGATTGTTCGCACTTACAAGTCAATCCTGGATGGTGTATGTATTCACGCTTGTTTACTGCCTGGGAGGAATTGCTCCTCCGTCGCTTCAAGGGATTATTTCCGGAAGAATGCCGGCCAATGAACAAGGAGAATTACAGGGGATGACAACCGCACTGATGAGTTTATCGACTATTCTTTCACCCTTAATAATGACAAACCTGTTTTATTTTTTTACAAAAGAAAATACGATCTTCCATTTTCCCGGAGCGTCCTTTGCTGCAGCAGCACTGATAGTTTTACTGGCATTACTGCTGTGCATGAAGGAGCTTAATAAAAACCGGCAAAGTCCAGGGCAAGATCGTTTTCGATAGTGTAATTCTGCATCTGCACAAAGAAGCCGACAAGAATACTTTTATTTGAGGTCTCTATATTCTCAAAACTCAATTTAATATGATGAATAATCAAGTGTATCAAATTGCTCCATGAAGGGAATGGTCAATATAACTTTGGTGCCTGAAGCGTTCATGCTTTGATCTGTTTGATCCTCAATTATTACGCTGGCGTTTTTTCCATGAAGATTATTTAAAATGCTGATCCGTTCTTCCGTAACGTTCATGCCTAATGATTTATGCGTATGACTTCCTGCTGGTTTTATTTTTTGTGCTGATTTTCTTCCAATGCCATTATCCTCAATCAAACAAATCAGCTGATCGTTCGACTTTTTAATGGTTAAAATAATTTCCCCGTCATTCCCGTCCTTAGGCATAATACCATGAACAATTGCATTTTCAATGAAAGGCTGTATAAGCATTGGCATTATAAGTGTATCTATTGCGGAAATTGAAGGCTCTACATTAACCTTGTATGTAAATTTACCCGGCGCTCTCAACTGCTCCAGCATCACATAAAGCCTTAAAGTTTCAATCTCATTTTTCAAGGTAATATTTTCTGCTTTTGAATTTTCCAGCACAAGGCGCATCAGTCGGGCAAATTTGGCCAGATAATCGTAAGCACTTTGAGAATCCTCCTTCAATATATAATTTTGAACAGAGTTCATAACATTGAAAATAAAATGCGGATTCATCTGCGATCTCAATGCTTTCATTTCAATTTCAGATATCTTCTTATTGAGTCTTGTTTTTTCTTCTTCACGCTTTTTATTAAGTAACGTTTTTTCTTCTTCCCGTTTCCTGATCATCTTTATCCGGTACATCACATAAAAATATATTCCTATAACCATCAATAGGAAAATAATACCATATATTGTTTTCATCCGCCAGCTTCTCCACCACGGAGGGAGAACTTTAAATTTATACTCTATCGGCTCACTCCAAATTCCAAATGGGCTTCGTGCTTTAAGTTTAAATGTATAGGAACCTTCGTACATGTTACCAAATACTGCTTCTGACTTATCCGTTATAGGGCTCCAATCTTTATCATAACCTTCCAGCATATATTGATAACGAACAAGATAGGGTCTGGCCGGCTCTACAGCAGCAAAATCAAAGGTGATATGATTATGCTCATAGGGTAATACTAACTTTTCCGGAATAGGATAGAATTTTGCAATACCATCAAATTGAATGTTTCCGAATTTTTGTCGCATTGTGTCACGTTCTGCTTCGCTTAACCTTTTACCCAAAACTGTTACTTCCTCGGTTATATTTGCGGGTGTTGTGATACTGTCTGTCCTTGTGTTCCTTCTTTCCGGTGTTGAAATCAAATTATTCCATAAAATATTCTCACCGCTTATTTTTATGCTCTGAATAGCTACATTAAGAGGTTTGGTGTTTCTATTCAATGCTTTATAATCAAAACGAACCAAACCTGTTTTGTCTGAAGCTGTACCTATCCATATTATCCCTTTACTATCCAAGAACATGGCGTTTTGTCCGGTATTTACTCCATTTACCGGATACCCGGTGGCGGAATTGTAAATCTCAAAAGCGGGTACACGATTTTCTAACTCGCTATTACTTAAACTATTTTGCGCAGGCATATTGCTTGTTTTATTATTCCGGTCCTGATGCGAAGCCTGAGGTAAATTCTGATATGAAAAGGAAGTTAACATTGCCAGCCCTGAATTTGTGCCGAATAAAATATTGTCTTCTTTAGTTATCAGCACCTGCGTTACTACATTGTCAGGTAATCCGTGGGAAGTAGTGTAATTAAGAAAAGTCTTTCCATCGAAACGGCTTACTCCTCCGCCATCAGTTCCCAACCAAAGATTTCCCATTTTGTCTTTAGTGATACACCACACATTATTATTTCCAAGCCCTTGCTTGGTGGTATAGTTAGCAAATGATTTTCCATCATAGAAACTTACTCCTTTTGAAGTGCCAAACCAAAAATTTCCATTATTGTCTTCTGTGATGCAATTAATAATACTCCCTACAAGGCCATTGGCTACGGTATAATTAGTGAATGACTTAATAAATTCTCCATTTTTTCTTTTTATATCCCTCTGGGAGCTAATAGCTCCCGGATCACCATTTGTAATGGCATCTACCCGGTTCCCATCGTAACGGATTACGCCCTTTTTAGTACCCAACCAAAGATTTCCCGTTTGATCTTCCTTCATACATAGAACACTATTATACGCCGGAGCATTATCCCATGAAATATAATTAGTAAAGGCTTTAACCAATTGCCCATTCATTTTTTGGAGATCACGTTGATTTCTCCTGGCGATTGTGTCGCCTCGTTTAATAGCATCCACACGATTGCCATCGAAGCGACTCATCCCACAATACGATCCAAACCAAAGATTGCCTACCTTATCCTCCATTGTGCACAACCCGACAGGTTCCATAAATCCCTGTGCACGGGCATAATTTGTAAATGATTTAATAAGCTGCCCATTTACTCTGATAAGATTTTGTAGGTTTTTCGCTGCTACGGTGTCTCCTCCTTCAATATCTTCTATCCTGTTTCCATCATAACATGATACTCCGTCTCCATCAGTACCAAACCAAAGATTCCCAACTTTGTCTTCAGTGATACTCCACACTACATTATTGGCCAATCCCTGCTCAACCGTGTAATTGGTAAATGATTTCCCATTATAACGACTTATGCCTCCACCGTAATTACCAAACCATAGATTTCCGGATTGATCTTCTGTAATGCCAAATACGAAATTATTCGCCAGGCCTTGTTTTTTTGTATAATTAGTAAATGATTTTCCATTGTAACAGCTCACTCCACCGCCATTAGTAGCAAACCAAATATTCCCGGAATTATCTTCCTTAATATCCCATACCCAATTATTCGCCAGGCCTTGGGAAGTAGTGAAATGAGTAAAAGACTTAATAAATTTTCCATTTATTTTTTTTAAGCCCTGTTGGGCACGAGCAGCAATAGTATCACCTCTTTCAATGGCATCTATGCGATTTCCATCATAGCAGATCGCACCTCCATATTGCAAGCCAATCCATAAATTTCCAATTTTATCTTCCAGGATGGTGAATGCTACATCGTGTTCAATGGACTCCATCTCCTTGAAAGTATAATTAGTAAAAGATTTAACAAGCTTTCCATTTACCTTTTTAATATCTTGTTGAGTGGACATTGCAATATCATCTCCCCTTTCTATGGCCACTACGCGATTACCGTCATAACGGCTTATTCCACCACCACCAGTGCCAAACCAAAGGTTGCCTATTTTATCTTCGGTTATACTCCACACCGTATTGCTTATTAATCCATCCACGGTAGTATAATTAGTAAATGTTCTTCCATCATAACTACTTACTCCGCCACCATTGGTACCAAACCAAAGATTTCCCATTTTATCCTCGTTTATTCGCAACACTCCATTACTGGGAAGTCCCTGCTTAGTAGTAAAATTGGTAAAGGATTTTCCGTCATAGCAACTGGCCCCTCCATTGGTACCAAACCAAATATTTCCTTTTTTGTCTTCTTTAATACTCCACACAAAATTATGAGCAAGACCTTGGGCACTGGTATAATTAGTAAAAGTTTTTCCATTGTAACAGCTTACTCCTCCTCCGCGTGTACCAAACCAAAGGTTTCCTCTTTTATCTGTAAATGCACAATTAGTAAGATCTAAAGTAAGACCATTTGCAGAAGTATAATTTTGCATGTGACAGTAAAAGTCGGCAGGCTCAATTTGAGGCGGTATAAGGTTTGCTATTTTAATCGCATGTATTGGATTATTAATATTTCTTGTAGGCTCGGTTGGTACAACTAAAGTATAAGCCTGCATACAACTATCGGGAAGTACAGAGATACTATCTTGAATGATGACGGAAACAGGCGCGATAACGGTATCCATCTTACTTTTTTTCGTAGATTTTTCTTCATTACTACTATCGGAGCAGGAAGAACACAGGAGAAGACCGGCAAGGAATAGAAGAATGCTGTTGTCCGGCTGTCTTTGCGTTTTCAAAACCAACTGTGTCTTAATAAAAAATCAATGTATTAAACTGGTTCTGAAAAGGAATCAGGTCGATTCTTGTAGTGCGATCTGGAAATATTTATTGCCACAAACGTGATCCGGTATAAAAATTAATAGCTGTTTCTCACTCCTCCTCGTGACAATTGTATTCCTTCTTTTCTTTCTTCTCGGGTTTTTGCGTGGGCTCCCCTCCTTTTTTGGATTGTATCATCAGGTTGATGATGCGTGCCCGTTCTTTACGGATTTCTTCACGGAGTTTTTTATCTGTTTCGGCATCAAAATAAATTTTTCCGTCAACGATCGTCTTGTCTGCCTTTGCATAGATAGAAAGCGGGTTATCGGTCCACAGCACCAGGTCTGCACTCTTGCCCACTTTAATACTGCCCATGGAATTATCCAGGTGCAGAAGTTTTGCAGGGTTGAGCGTAACTAATTTCATTGCCTCTTCCTCCGTAAGCCCGCCATACTTAATGGCTTTTGCTGCTTCCTGGTTTAACCGGCGGCTCATCTCTGCATCGTCCGAATTGATGGCAGTAACAATTCCGACTTTGTCCAGGATGGCAGCGTTGTACGGAATTGCCTCCTCCACTTCCATCTTATACGCCCACCAATCGGAAAAAGTGGAACCGCCAATACCTCGTGCTTTCATTTTATCCGCCACTTTATAACCTTCCAGGATATGCGTGAACGTATTTACCTTAAACCCCATGGAATCCCCCAGGTGCATGAGCATATTGATCTCGGATTGTACATAGGAATGGCAGGTGATGAATCTCTTTTTATCCAATATCTGCACCAGTGCATCCATTTCAAGATCTATGCGCGGAGGAGCTATAAACTCTTTTGATTTATGCGTGTTGGCAGCATACGTTTCCCAACGCGCATCGTACTCTTTTGCACGGGTGAAAAAATCATAATACACCTGTTCCACTCCCATCCTGGTCTGCGGGAAACGGGTTGTGTTATTATCTCCCCAGTTGCTTTGTTTCACATTTTCTCCCAATGCAAACTTGATGAACCCGTCTGCCCCTTTGATCTTCATTTCCTCGGGCGACTTTCCCCAACGCATTTTCACAATGGCAGACTGGCCTCCGATCGGGTTTGCCGATCCGTGCAACAGCTGGGCGGCTACCACACCCCCTGCCAGGTTTCTATAGATATTAATGTCGTCGCAGTCAACCACATCCCCGATCCGGACCTCCGCGCTGGATGCCTGGGTGCCTTCGTTCACGCCGTTATTGATCGCTATATGCGAATGCTCGTCAATAATTCCTGGTGTAAGGTGCTTTCCTGTGCCGTCAATTACTTTTGTTCCCGCAGTTCCAGGGGAAAGGTTATCTCCGATACGTACAATTTTACCTTCGGAAATCATTACATCCTTATTTTTCAGTATGCCTTCCGTTTCGCTCGTCCATACGGTTGCATTTTTAATAATAATAGCATCCCACCGGTTCCAGGATTTTTCAAGTAACGCAGAATCCTTTGCTTTTTGTCCGTAAGCAGTAAACGGATAAATTACATCATCCAAAGTGGGATATACTTTCTTTGCTTTACCTGAAGTTTCCTTTTTAGCCGAATCTGTTTTGCTTTCAAGAGCTGATTTAAAAACCGCACTCCACTCGATCCAATTTCCATCCGGCGTTTGGCCTTTGCCCTTCATTGCGGTCGGATTTTCAGACAATGTACCGCTCAAACGTGTAGGCCCCGCCTCTTTCTTGAACGAAAAGCTCAGCGATACCAGTTTTCCCGCCACGGATATGCTTGCATCGGTCTTCAAAGAATCATTAACTGAAATCTCCGCCTGAGGTTTCTCGATCTCTCCCGAAACTTTCATATTAAACGATTTATCTCCGGCACTCAGTTTATAGTGTCCGCGAATATCCGTTACATTCATATCGCGTAACACGTACTGATCACCCTGTACCCAATTTTCATAAATGGCATTCTTCTCGTCAAACAGGTTTCCGGAAGTAATAATAAAGTTTGCCACCATTCCCTTTTTCAGTGAGCCTATCTTATCCTGCATACCAAGCATTTCTGCAGGAGTATATGTCAGTGATTTCAGAGCCTGTTTTTCCGTCAATCCGTATTCGATAGCCTTTCGAATATTCTTCCAGAATTCTTTCTTGTCTTTCAATCCATCCACGGTGAGCGCAAAGGGTATGTATTGTTTCTCGAATGCCGAAGGATTTACAGGCGCCAATTCCCAGTGCTTCATTTCTTCGAATGCCACCATGGATGCATCGTAAGGATCTTCCACATCGAACGCCGCAGGGAAATTCAAGGGCAGAATAAACCTTGCATTGGTTGCTTTAATATCGTCTATACGCTGGTATTCATCCCCGCTTCCTTTGATGATATATTGCATCTTGAACTCATCCCCAATTTTATCCGCCCGCAGGGCAGAAAGTTTATCTCCCACTTCAAAAATCTGGGGAAGTGATTGCAACTTGCTCCATGCATCCAGCGAAATGTTAAATTCCTTTTTTACATTGTTTTTCTGATACCAATCCGCGTCAAAATACGTTTGCCTCAATAATGCAATGCTCCCCATCAGTGAAGACGGGTAATCCTGCGTGCTGGTTCCTTTGGAAAAAGAGTACATGGCAGCTGCCTTGGCTTTAAGAATGGTCTCATTTTCTCTCTTGCCGGCAAGGGAAACAAAAACAGAAGACCCTCTGGCAATACCATCTTTCTTTAAGGCAAGCACTGAACCAAATCCAAGCTTACGCATTTCCTCTGCCGATTTTGAATCCGAAACAAAGATCTTGTCGGCCTCCGTTTCGGCTTTAATAGCCTGGTTCCATCCGTAAGCACCTTTTGTATTGCTTTCCATTTGAGTTCCACGCTGCCGTTCTGGTCTTTTCACCTCCGGCATTCCGTAGGTTGTATAAATATCTATAAGCGAGGGATAAATGCTTTTGCCTTTCAGATCGTAAATAACAGATCCTTTGGGTATAACTACCGCATTGCCCGCTTGCAAAATAATTCCGTCCCTTACCAGCAGGGTTGCGTTTTCAATCACCTTCTGATAATCCACATACAGCTTGGCATTGGTAAAAGCATAGCAGATCTTGCGTCTGTCCGGGGCGCCGTTTGTTTGAAAGGTTTCTTGCGCAACAAGATGAAATGAAAGAAACACGCAAAAAGAAAATAATATAGAACGTTTCATAAAAGGGGGTATGTTAGTAGGCAAAAGTATCATTTTTGGGGAATGATTCTTGTTATTATGGCCTGATAAAATATATCCGTTTTGAGCCAATTTCTTATATTCGTACTTACCAAAGACAAGTCATGAGAAGTATCCTTTTTGCATCCTGTTTATTGTTTTCGTCCTCCCTGCTGCGCGCGCAATTTTACAGCGGCTCTCAGATGGAATTCGGAAAAAACCGGGTTCAGTTTGATGAACCCAGGCTTTGGCAATGGTATAAGTTTGAGAAATACAATGTCTATTTCTACATGGGCGGGAAAGAACTGGCACAGTATACTTCTGAAAAAGCAAAAAAATATATCGAGAGTATTGAAAAGATGCTCGATTATAACCTGGACGATAAGATTGAATTTATTGTATTTAACAAGCAAAGCGACTACAAACAAAGTAACATAGGGCTGGAATACGAAGAGCCTTACAATGTGGGAGGCGTCACAAAAATTGTAGGCTCAAAAGTATTTTTGTATTTCGACGGTGATCATGCAAAACTTGACAAGCAGATAAAAGCAAATATTGCCGAGGTACTCATCAACCAAATGATGTTTGGCGGAGACATAAAGGATGTAGTTAAAAATTCCACCCTTCTCTCTCTTCCCAACTGGTACCTGAAAGGGCTGGTTTCTTATTTGTCAAACGATTGGGATACCGACATCGATTCCAGGGTGAAAGATGGCATTCTGACTAATAAGTACAAAAAATTTAATGGACTGGAAGGTATCGATGCTTTGTATGCGGGCCATTCCATCTGGAATTACATTGCGGATACTTACGGTAAATCCGTTCTTTCCAATATTTTGTATATGACGAAAGTTACCCGTAATATCGAAAGTGCATTCCTTTTTGTGCTGGGCGTTTCAATGAAAAACATGACAAGCGAATGGATGCAGTACTATACTGAGCGATACACGGAAAAAGACAGCACTAAAACTCTTCCTGCTCAGTCCCTCCTTAAGAAACCAAAAGTTACCCGCGTATATCAGCGGTTTAAAACAAGTCCGGATGGAAATTATGCCATATATACCACCAATGAATTCGGACAATACAAAGTGTGGCTTTATGATTTCAGGAAGAAAAAGGCAAAACGGGTAATGAAACGCGAGCAAAAACTTGACAGACCCGTGGATTATTCCTACCCGCTGATTGCCTGGCATCCTGCCGGTGAGCGATTCACCATCGTAACAGAAAGAAAAGGTGAACTTCTTCTCACCTATTGTACGGTTTCATCCCGAAAACTGGAAACCCAGAAAATTTTCAATTTTGAAAAAATTGCAGACTTCTCCTATTCCGATGATGGGAAACAGATGGTACTATCTGCTATACAAAACGGGCAAAGCGATATTTTCATTTATACGCCAGGCACAGGAAATACAGAACAGATTACAAAGGATATTTACGATGACCTTATGCCTAAATTTATCGGCAGTTCTTCAAAAATTATATTTTCTTCCAATCGTCCGAATGATACGATCCGGTTCATGAACGCATATCCCGTTGGCTTGAGCGAGAACCTCCAGCCAAAGGAATATACCGATCTGTTCATTTACAATTACAAAAGCAAATCCCCGGTCCTTAGAAAAGTGACAGACACACCCCTTGCCAGCGAAACCTATCCGTGTGAATTTGATAAGGATCATCTTTGTTTCCTCAGTGATGAGAATGGAATCCGGAACCGCTATTTGGGTGTGCTGGACAGCGCCATTGCATTCGTGGATACTACGGAACATTACCGGTATTTCACACGATCCTATCCTATTACAAACTATTCCCGTAACATTCTGGAGCAAGACATTAACCTGAAGTCAAAAAAAATATCGGAGGTTATTTTTAATGATAAAAAATTCAGGTTATTTGTACAGGATTTCCCTGCAAGCACTGCCGGTGTAAGTTCTCCCCTGAATAATACAGCGTACAAAAATCTTTCATTGAAACAGCTCTCCAGGGAAAAAGACCAAAAAAGCGCCGGCGAAACCAAACCTATTCAGGCGGCGGTTCAAGTGGTCATTACAGATGATCCAAAATCGAGAAAGAAAGACAGCATTGGGATCGATATCAATAATTATACGTTTGAAAACGAACCCCAGCAGCAGGTCAAAAACATCCCTCCCCCTGTTGAAGTAAAAACTGCTCCCGATACTTCCACAGCTAAAGTGCAGGCTCCCGGGTTCCAGTTTCCTCAACAAAGAAATTACTTTGTTTTTTTCTCGACAGATTATGTTGTAACGCAAATTGACAATTCATTTTTAAATGCTTCTTACCAGAAATTTACCGGCCCAGGCCCTATTTTTTTAAGCCCCGGCTTTACTGGTTTTTTCAAGCTCGGGCTCAGTGATGTATTTGATGACTATAAAATAACAGGGGGCATGCGTATTTCATCCGACCTGAATAGTAACGAGTATTACTTAAGCTATGAAAACCGGCTCAGACGCCTTGACAAACAAATTGTATTGCACAGGCAAGCCCTGGACTTTCCTCTCTTCAAAATACATACCCATCAGGCAAGATATTCCCTGAAATGGCCATTTACAGAAACATCCTGTATAAAAGGAGCCCTGAATGCGAGACAGGACAGAACTGCCTATTATGCCTATGATATTCCCACGCTTGTAAAACCCAACGTGTTCGAATACTGGGGAGGTGGAAAGGTGGAATTTATTTTTGATAATACACGCAAACGGGGATTGAACCTGTATTACGGCACACGTCTCAAACTTTTTGCGGAATATTTCAGGCAATTGAATAAAAACGAAACCGATGTTTCTATTCTGGGTCTGGATATCCGGAAGTATACAAAAATTCACCGTGATTTCATCTGGGCAAACCGCATTGCAGCCAGTACCTCTTTCGGAAAAAGAAAATTGATCTACTACATGGGTGGAGTTGATAATTGGTTCAGTCCTAAATTTGATTACAATACCCCTATTGATATAAAACAGAATTACGCGTATCAAACCCTTGCAACCCCCATGCGCGGCTTTTTTCAGAACATACGTAATGGAAATAGTTTTGCCGTTTACAATACCGAGTTGCGCCTGCCATTATTCCGTTATCTGATGAACAAACCACTTAAATCTGATTTCCTGAATAACTTTCAGGTTGTTGGATTCGGCGATATAGGTACCGCCTGGACCGGTAAATCACCTTACGATGACAACAATTCGTTGAATACACAGACAATCGGAGGTCCTCCCAACCCGATTACCGTTGTGATCCAAACAAAGCGTGAACCTATTGTAGGTGGATACGGGTGGGGAATACGCAGCCGTTTGCTGGGCTATTTCATGCGCCTGGACTGGAGTCATGGCTGGGAAGATGGAAAAATTCAACCCCGGGTTTTCTATTGGTCCTTCTCCCTCGATTTCTGATAAAGAAATATCTTTACTTCTTATTTAAGGCTGTACCTTCTTTATGAACCATAAAAGTTTTTCTATGAACGATATTATTATTTTACTCCTGATGGGTGTGGTAGCAGGTGTCCTGAGTGGTATGGTAGGCATTGGCGGAGGCATTGTTCTCGTACCTGCACTGGTTTATTTTTTCGGCTTTTCCCAGCATACTGCACAGGGTACTGTGCTGTTTATGTTTCTGCTGCCGGTAGGAATTTTAGGTGCTTTCAATTACTGGCAGGCCGGTCATATTGATTGGAAAGTGGCCTGCATCATGGCTGTGACTTTCCTGGGCGGAAGTTTCCTGGGCTCAAAGCTTGCAATCTCAGTAGATGGTCTTACGTTAAAAAGGGTTTTTGGAGCAGTAATTTTTTTGCTTTCCTTAAAAATGATGTATGGAAAATAATTTATGGATATAAAAGAAAAAATTAAAACACTTTCCGAAAAGTACCTGCCTGAAATAATTCAGGTCCGCAGGCATTTGCATGAGCATCCCGAGCTTTCTTTTGAGGAGTACAATACCTCCCGGTTTATTGCATCCAAGCTGAAGGAATTCGGAATTCCATTTCAGGGTGAAATTGTAAAAACAGGCATTGTTGGAATAATTCAAGGCAATCTTCCTCATCCGGCCGCCGGTTCCGGAGGGCATGCTTCTCCTTCCAAAGAAAAAAATCCATCCTGCATTGCATTACGCGCAGACATGGATGCGCTTCCCATTACCGAAGCAAATGAGGTGGACTATAAATCAAGAAACGTGGGTGTAATGCATGCCTGCGGGCACGATGTCCATACTGCTTCGCTTCTGGGTGCGGCAAAAATCCTCCAGGAACTGAGAAGTGAATTTTCAGGAACGGTAAAACTCATTTTTCAACCCGGAGAAGAAAAAGCGCCCGGAGGAGCATCACTTATGATTAAAGAAGGGGTTTTGGAAAAGCCCAGGCCTACTGCTATTTTCGCACAGCATGTTTTTCCGACGCTGGAAGCGGGTAAGGTTGGTTTTCGCAGCGGAAAGTACATGGCCAGTACCGACGAAATTTATCTTACGGTAAGAGGCAAGGGCGGGCACGCAGCTATGCGGGGAACTTATGTAAACCCCTTGCTCATAGCTTCTGAAATCCTGATTGCACTGGAGAACAGGTTTTCAGATTGCAGCGTTCCTACCGTTCTGGCATTTGGCAGAATGAATGCGAACGGTGCTACCAATGTAATTCCGGATGAGGTAAAAATAGAAGGTACCTTCCGGACTATGGATGAGCCGTGGAGAAAAGAAGCACAGGATATTATCAGGCAGGTAGCCGGAATAAAGGCTAAGAGCATGGGCGGAAGCTGTGAGATAACTATCCTGACCGGATACCCCGCTCTTCACAACGATGAAAAAACCACGCTGAAAACCAAAAAATCCATGGAAGAGTTCCTAGGAAAAGAAAATGTTGTGGAGCTTGAGTTAAGAATGACAGGCGAAGATTTCTCCTTCTTTGCACAGCAAATCCCTGCTTGCTTTTACCGTCTTGGAACAGCCAATACGGCAAAAGGCATTACTTCCGGAGTTCATACTCCTACTTTTAATGTGGATGAATCCGCATTAAAAACAGGAATGGGGTTAATGGCATGGATTGCGATTACCGAAATGCAATAGACCCGATCCCAAAACTACAGGCTATACACAGGTAATTGAAAGTAAATGGAACGGAAAAAAGAGCTCGTGACTTTAAATACCGGTTACCAGTTTCGTAATAAAGAATCCTCCAACCAATAACCAGATGAAAAGCAGGCTTGCAAGGTAAATGGGTTTTGTTCCTGCCTGCTTAAATTTTGAAACTGTTGTTCCCATGCCCAGGGCACACATGGCCATAGTTAACAAAAATGTATCGGCCGTATTTATTTGAGAAATTACCTCCGGAGAGAATAAAGTCAGGGAATTGACAGCGGCAACCAAAATAAACCCAAGAACAAAATAAGGAATAGGAAATTTTCTACCAGGATTAATTCCATTTTGCTTATTCTTATGAATCACAAAAAAACCGAGCGATAATAATACAGGAACTAACAGCATAACCCGTGTCATTTTCACGATAACACCGCTATTTGCAGCCAGTTCATTCACAGCATTGCCGGCAACTACCACCTGCGCCACTTCATGAATGCTGCCACCGATATATATACCAAAAATTTCAGAATCCATATTTAAGATCCCAAAATGGCACAGCGCAGGATAAACAAACATAGAAATGGTTCCGAATAATACAACGGTAGAAATTGCCACTACAGATTTATGCTGATCGGATTTAAGGACAGATTCTGTTGCAACAACCGCTGCTGCTCCGCAGATTGCACTTCCGGCTGCGGTAAGAACAGCAAGATCGGAGTCCATCTTGAATACTTTTACGCCTAAGAATACTCCAAGCAGCAACGTTGAAGTAACCATCAGCACACTTACCAGCAAGCCGGGTGCTCCCACCTCCAGGATATTCTGAAATGTTATACGAAAGCCGTAAAAAATAATTGCTGTACGTAAAATATATTTCACAGCAAACGCGGTACCGGGCTTTAACCGTTCCAGCACACCTGCCGGTAAAGTGTTGCCAAAAATCATCCCCACCAGGATCCCGAGTACAACCGGGCTCATCCCTGTAGATTTTACAAACGTATTTTGCGCAGTAAATGTGGCAATGGCGGCCAGTATAACCACCAAAATTATACCCAGGTAGGCAGACGAAATCTTCTTAATTGATAGCGATATTGCTCCGTTCATTTAGCGCCCATATTAAGCTACAAAGGAAGGACAAGGGGGTAAAACTAAAAAGACAGATTTGGGAATAATTACAGGTTCTATGCCTGTATTATTCACTATGACAAGGGTGAAAAATGGCGTATAAAGTAAATATTCTATTCTACCTGTTTTTAACCACTAATTGCACAGTATACCGGCTTTTGTGCTCCATAAAGACCTTTTTTCCAATACATACTCTGTCAATGGTAAGTTGATTATAATAGCGGATAGTGATCAGTTCAAGATTATCGTTATAAAGCACCCTGAATTTTGACTGAAGTGTGCTAATCAGTTCCGGCATCTTTTTTTCATCGTTATCCATACATACCGAAAAACTGATAGCTGAATTCTGCATCACATTGATCTTAACCCCGTGCTCTGCAAATATTTTAAAGATATCACTGAAATTTTCTTCTGCAATAAATGAAAAATCCTTGGGAGATATAGAAAGCAATATCTGGTTCACTTTAAAAATAAAACAAGGTATCGGCAGGTGGGACTGCTGGTCGTTAATCAACGTTCCTTTTTCTTCAGGCCGGAGGAACGATCTTACATACAGCGGGATTTTTTTATTCTGCAAAGGTTTGATTGTTTTTGGATGAATGACAGTAGCTCCATAGTACGAAAGCTCAATCGCATCCTGATACGACATCTGTTCGATCAATTTTGTTTCATCAAACCATTTAGGATCTGCATTCATCACACCGGGCACATCCTTCCAGATGGTAACGCTTTCAGCGTCGGTGCAGTAAGCCAGGATTGCAGCCGTGTAATCCGATCCTTCCCTTCCTAGAGTGGTCGTAAAACCGCTTGTTGTTTTGCCAAGAAAACCCTGCGTAACCACTACGCCTCCTTTTTCTGAAAGAGTCCGGGAGAGGTCTTGAGTTTTTGCCCAGTCAACTTTGCCCTCGCGGTAAGTATCATCCGTTCGTATTACTTCCCGTACATCCTGCCAATCGTTTTTTATTTCCGCGGCTCCCAGGTAAGCGCTCACGATTTTTGAAGAAATAATTTCACCCTGGGAAACGATCTGATCGTAGTCCTTGCTATAGACGCCAGTAGGAGTAGTGCGGATCTGTTTTTCCAAATTCGCGAAAACAGATCTGATATCATCATACACCCTATGGGAAGTATCCGGGAATAAACCCTGAAGAATATCAAAATGGTATTTTTTAATTTGCTCCAGGACAGTTACCGCATTTTTCTTTTGACTGAAGAATGCGTCTGCAAGTACTTCCAGTGAGTTGGTAACCTTTCCCATGGCAGACACCACCACAATAATACGCTGGCCCGAATACTTCTTCAGTAACGATGCAACGTTACGCACAGAATCTGCATCCTTCACAGAGGCTCCTCCAAATTTGAAAATTTTAAGTGCCATTCGATTTTTCAATTACTTTTGAATTTTAAAAGCTGCTTTACCAATCAACCGTATTTTTTGAGAAGCAAAAATACAATTCTGACACATACCCAACTCCATATTATTTCTTTCGATGTTCCTTACCCGCCGAATTACGGAGGAGCAATCGATGTTTTCTACAAACTCAAAGCCCTCTGTGAAGAAGGGATACACGTTCATTTGCACTGTTTTGAATATGGGCGAGGAATTCAAGATACACTCGAAAAATACTGTAAAAAAGTATTTTATTATGAGAGAAAACTAAGCAAACATTTGCTTTTTAGCTCTCAGCCCTATATTGTTGCAAGCCGCTCATCCCAGGAAATGGTGGAAAACCTGCTGCAGGACGATGCACCTATCCTGTTCGAGGGACTTCATTGCTGCTTTCATCTGAACGATGAACGACTTAAGAGCAGGAGGAAAATTGTGCGCATGCACAATATAGAGCACAATTACTATTCCGGCCTGGCAACGGTTGAAAAGAAATTTTTCAGAAAAAAGTATTTTGAGAGTGAGGCTAAAAAGCTTGAAAAATTTGAATCTGTTTTAAATTACGCGGATGCCATTGCAGCAATTTCTCCTGCAGATACACAATATCTTTCCGGGAAATACAAAAATGTGTTTAACGTTATGGCTTTTCATCCGCATCAACTGATTGAGATTAAGGATGGCACAAGTGATTTTGCCCTGTATCACGGAAGTTTGACTGTAGGAGAGAATAACAAAGCAGCGCTGTACCTGGTCAATGAGGTATTCAACGATCGGAACACTAAACTGGTAATTGCCGGAAATGGAATTTCTGACGAACTGAAAGAAGCAGCAGCCACTAAAAAGAACATACAACTCCTGGAAAATATTTCCATTGAAGACCTGTATTCCTTGGTCCAGAATGCCCAGATAAACATTCTGCCAACCTTCCAGGCCACCGGTATAAAGCTGAAATTATTATCTGCGCTTTACAGCGGACGGCATTGCATTGTTAACTTTCCCATGGTGCTACAAACAGGGCTGGAACCTCTTTGCCACATTGCCGATTCTGCCGATACAATGAAAAAGAAAGTTGCTGAATTGATGGCTTTACCCTTTAACCTGGAAGAAAAAAGAAAAAGGATACTGGTATTAGAAGAAAAATTTTCAAACGAAGCGAACGTGAAGAAGTTGATGAATTTAATCCCTCTACTAAAAACGGACTAGGCGACTAGTTATGTTTTGTGTCTGTAATCCTTCCTCCTTCACACCGTATTGTTCTTCCCTTGCAATGTTCAAAAAGATGAAAATCATGTGTGGCAATTATGACAGCTCTTCCCGCTTTGCTTATTTCATAAAGTAGCCCTATGATCTCCTGGGCAGTTTCTGTGTCCAGGTTTCCGGTTGGCTCATCCGCCAGAATAACTTCCGGCTCATTGATCAGCGCCCGTGCAATGACCACCCGCTGCTGTTCTCCTCCCGAAAGTTCATGAGGCATCTTGAACCCTTTCGTACCAAGATGCACTTTTTCAAGCACTTCCTGAATACGCTTTTGCATCTGTACTTTATCATTCCATCCGGTTGCTTTCATTAAGTAAAGCAAATTATCGTTAAGCGAACGGTCAGACAACAATTGAAAGTCCTGAAATACAATTCCTAATTTCCTTCTCAGGAACGGAATATCCTTTCTTTTTATTTTTTTCAGATCATACCCAGCAATGCTTCCTTCCCCCTGCAAAAGAGGTAAATCGGCATACAGTGTACGCAATAAACTGCTCTTTCCGCTCCCCGTTTTCCCTACAAGATAGACAAACTCCCCCTTATCAATACCCAGGGAGACATCTGTAAGTACCAGGTTATGTTTCTGGAAGATAGATGCTTTTCGTAACTCTATTATTGTATCGAGTGCCACCGGACAAATTTAATAACCTTTGACCATCAAAAAACGAAACAACGTAAAAAATACCAACAAAGAAAAGAGGATAGCTGAATTTAATAAAATGCCATGATGTTATCCTGTCTCTAAATTAGTTTTTCAGGATTCAAATACTTTCAACAACCAAACGTTAATAAGTAGATTTTACCAATTATTTTCTTTCATCATCAGCATCTAATTTTATCTATTATAATAACGTAAGGAAAAAATGAGCAAAGGATTGACATTAACTATTTCTTTCGTTTTCCTGATACTTCTTACCTGTCCAATTGCTTTTTCACAAAAGACAGCAATTTATACAGATCGGGATGCAGGTTTCAAAACTGCCCTCGAATTATTTCAAAAGCAAAAATATGGATCGGCTCAAAAACAATTTTCAAAAATTTCACAACAATACGAGAACGAGCCAAACAGCCTGATACGAGTTGATGCGGAATTTTACTCTTCGCTTTGTGCATTGGAATTATTCAATAAAGACGCTGAACTCCAGCTTAAAGAGTTCATCGCCAATCATCCTGAAAGTCCCCGGGTTCAAACAGCCTATTTTCACCTTGGAAAGTATAATTATCGTAAAAAACAATACAACAAAGCACTGGAATGGTTTTCACGGGTCGACCTTTACGACCTGAACAACGAGGAGCTGTCTGAGTTTTATTTCAAGCGGGGGTATAGCTACCTTGAAGAAGACAGCATTGAAAAAGCCAAAAAGGATTTTTTTGAAATCAAAGATGTGGATAATAAATATGCTGCACCTGCAACCTATTATTTCGGGCATATTTCTTATGCAGAGAAAAATTACCAGACTGCACTTCAGCATCTCCATAAGTTAAAAAGGAATGAGAACTTCGGTCCTATTGTACCCTATTATATTGCACAGATATACTATCTGCAGCAAAAATACGATAGCACCATTGCGTATGCTACTCCCCTTCTCGATTCCACATCCAAACAGGTCGTAGAGCTGACCCGGATTGTCGGCGAATCCTATTACCGTACTTACAGGTACAAGGAGTCGCTTCCCTATTTTGAAAAATATAAAAATCTTTCCGGAAATTTAAACAGGAGTGAATGGTATCAGTTAGGATATGCCTATTACAAAAGCGAAAACTACACTTCTGCCCTGTACTGTTTTCAAAACGCTACGGAAGGAAAAGACAGCCTGGCACAAAACGCATATTATCACCTCGCTGATTGTTACCTACGGCCATCTCCATTTGCAGGTGGCTCCAACTCAAAAATGCTAGCCAGGAATGCATTTGAGATGGCCCATAAACTGGATTTCGACAAAACAATTACCGAGGATGCCCTCTTTAATTATGCCAAGCTGTGTTACGAGCTTTCCTTTAATCCCTTTAATGAAGCTATCAGCTCACTCAACAGCTACATCAGCAAATACCCGAATTCACCCCGGATAGACGAATGCTATAAATACCTGGTCAGCGTATACCTTTCCACAAAAAATTACAAAGAAGCTATGCGATCAATAGTCAGCATGAAATTTTTGAGTGAAGAAATGAAAGGAGCATACCAAAAGATAGCTTTCATGCGCGGGGTGCAGCTTTATACGGATAACCAACTGAGGGAATCTATCAATTACCTGAATAAATCGCTCACATATCCTTTAAACAGGAATTTTACTGGCCTTGCCAGTTACTGGAAAGGAGAATCCTACTACCAGTTATCTGAAAAAGCCAATACCACCGCCGGACTTGATTCTGCAATTACGGAGTATAAAACATTTCTTTCCACCCCGGGAGCTATTAACAACAACGAGTTTTTCACTGCCAATTATAACCTGGGATATGCTAATTTTAAAAAGGCAAATTATACCGAATCAAATGTTTGGTTCAGAAAATACATAGGCCTTAAATCCAATGAATCCAAAGAGAAGATGAACGACGCCTACCTGAGGATTGGAGATAATTTTTTCATGACAAAAGATTACAACAGTGCAGTGGACTATTACGAAAGTGCACTGAAAACAGGGAACCGGGATGCCGATTACGCCATTTACCAGAAAGCTCTTGCCCTGGGACTGACAGGAAAACTGGAGGCAAAAACAAAATCACTTTCTGAGCTTCTGGGAACTTATTCCGGAAAATCAAAATACGAAGCAGCAGCAAAATACGAACTGGCGAACACCTACCTGCAGCTTGATAATGATAATAATGCGCTTGTCTATTATAAAAAAATTGTTTCTGAACACCCTGAATGCTCTTACACTTCACGCTCCTTGCTGCAGATCGGTCTTATTCAATCCAGGAAAAAGGAATACGACGGCGCTATTGCCACACTGGATAAAGTGCTTGCCGCCTATCCTAAAACCACGGAAGCGTTTGAAGCTATAAGTGCCGAAAAGGATATTTACCGCGCAAAAAGCGATATGGATACTTACGAAGAAAAGTTGAAAAAAATCTCCTATGCCTCGGTTTCTGTTGCATCGCTTGACTCGAGCAACTACGACGTGGCCTTTGATTATTACGACAAAGGCGATTGTGAAAACGCAGGTAAGTATTTTGCTAAGTACATCCAAAAATACGCAGATGGAATTTTTGCCAGCAATGCGATGTTTTACAAGGCCGAGTGTGATTACAAAGCAAAAAATTACGATCAGGCTCTCACAGGTTATCAGTATATAACGGAAAAACCTTACAGTCAATTTACAGAGTCTTCTTTGCTGAAAGCATCTTACATTCTATTCAAAAACAAAAATTATCAGAATGCTTTGTCTTTGTACAGCCGTCTTGCAGAAGTGGCAGAATATCCTTCAAACCTGAATGAAGGAAGAATCGGGGAAATGCGATGCCATTGGTCCCTTGGAAATTATGACCTGGCTACGGAGGCCGCACAGAAAGTAATTGGTCTTGATAAGATATCCGGCGATGTAAAGGCAGAAGCGCACCTTATCATTGCCAAGTCTGCAGTCGAAAAACAAAATTACGATCTGGCCATGAGTGAGTTCTCAACCGTTGTCTCTCTGACAACCAGCGAAAAAAGCGCAGAAGCAAAATACAATATTGCATACATCCAGTTTCAAAAGGAACAATACAAAGAATCTCAAAAGTCCGTATTTGCCCTTTTAAATCAGGATCCCGCCTATGAATACTGGATGGGGAAAGGGTACATTTTACTTTCGGATGACTACCTGGCATTAAAGGATAATTTCAATGCAAAATTTGCCCTGCAATCTTTCATTGGAAAATCAACAAATGCCGAACTAGTTGCGGTTGCAAAAGAAAAACTCAGCAGAATAGAAGAAATGGAAAGATTAGAGAAAGAGAAGAAACTTCAAAATAAGTCCGATGATGTGAATATATTATTCACGCCTGAAAACCCAAAGGATTCAACGTTGTATAAACAGAACGAAGGTCAATAACCTGCCCGCTTAACTCTTCCGAATGGACGAGCGGTGCATCTGAAAATAGATTGTATGAAAAGTAATATTCATTCCCTCCGGATTGCAGCTTTAATCCTCCTGCTGGTTCTCCCTTTCGGAAAATATACCCGGGCTCAAAAGGTTCTCAAAGATACCATGCTGCACGTGGTAAAATCATTTCAACCAACCATTGCAGATGCTTACAAGATAAATGACATACCGGTTGTCAAGGATTCCGTTCCGCCCGCACCACAATTGTCTTATGGAATTAATTCAAAAAAGGTTTTTACGGCCTTTACACTTCCCCGGCTGAAATCTGCAAAAATGGTAGGTGAACCGCTTACAAAACTTTACAGTTCGCTGGTAAAAATAGGTGGAGGCAATTACAACACACCTTATGCAGAGATTTTCTGCAACAACCTCCGCTCGAAAGAAGCTTCTTACGGTATTCACTTAAAACACTTGTCTTCCAAAGCAACTTACGATGGCTTTGGTTTCGGTGGCTTCAGCGATAATGAAGCAGGTCTGTACGGAAAAAGATTCTTTCGAAAACATACTCTGTCGGGAAACCTGGATTATATCAGAAATGCAATGCACTATTACGGGTATGATACCAGCGTGTATAATAAAACGGACATTATCGGCACTACCAAACAGCGTTATTCGACTTTTCTTGGAAATACTTCATTGAAAAGCCATTATACCGATTCTGATCGTGCAAATTACCAAACTGCTCTTAGCTATTACAACATCACCGATTATTACAAAACGTCCGAAAATAATATTGGGGTCAAAGCCGATGTCAGCACGTACTATGAAAAACAATTGATCCATATTCCGCTCTCAGTAGATTACTATAACAATAAATCCACGGCAGACAGCTCTCATTCCGTTATTGCAGGCTTAACACCTTACCTGGTTTCTTCAGGAGAAAGATGGAATTCCCGTATCGGAATGGGCATTACCCTGGAAGGAAACCAGAATAACAAAAGCCGGTTTCTTTTTTATCCCAATATAGATTTCAGCTACAATGTGTTCGAAAATATAATTACACCTTATGCAGGTTTTTCCGGAGGGCTTAAGAGAAATTCATTAAAGACACTTACCGACGAAAACCCGTTCCTGATCCCTTCTCCCGATTTAAAAAATACGAATACGAAATGGGAAATGTACGGAGGGATAAACGGAAGCATCAGCAAAAATGCTTCTTACAACATACGCACCTCTTTCGCTCAGATACAAAACATGTACTTTTTCGTTAACGACTATAACGAAATCATTAAAAGGGGCTTCAATACTCTGTACGACGATGCAAGCCTTTGGAACCTGCACGGAGAACTACAGTTCCAGAGTTCCGAAAAAATAAAATTGATTGCAAAGGGAGATTACAATAAGTACAGCATGAAAAATGAACTTAAGCCCTGGCAGAAACCCATGTGGCAAACCACATTAACTGCAAATTACAATTTGAAAAATAAAATCATTGCAACTGCTGATATATTTTTATATGGAAAAAGAAGTGCAAAAGTGGTTAAAGCCGATTCGCTTGTTTCTATTTTCAGTGTTCAGGAAATGAAAGCGATTGTAGATGTAAATATAGGTCTTGAATACCGCTATAGTAAAAAATTATCCGGATTTGTTAAATTCAATAATCTTGGATTTAGACGGTATTCCATTTGGAACAATTATCCTTCACAGAAATTCAACTTCCTGGCAGGTATTACAATGGTATTTTAAAAGGCTTTTTTCCTGCCCGCCCTGAGGATCAAACGGTAAAACAACGAAGGGAAAAGTCTTTTTACCGTAATTGCAATCAATTCCTTCCCTCCAAAAATTGTTTCGAATTTGTTGTTGCGGATAGCGTTCAATATTTTTCTCGCAGCAACATGAGCATCCATACCTTTTTCCTGCCCCTTATCCATCTTCCCGTATAGCTCACCTTTGGCAGTAATGGCATTGAGAGAAACATTGGTTTTAATATATCCCGGACAAATGACATGTACTTGGATGCCATTTTTCTTTTCTTCGATACGCATAGTTTCAAAATAGCCGTAAAGTGCATGTTTGGATGCGCTGTAGGTGGAACGTCCGGGGAATCCCAGCTTTCCCATAACGCTGCTTACTGCCAGGATATTTCCAGCCTGCTGTTTCTGCATAATGGGCAGTACGGCTTTGGACAAAATAACAGCCCCAAAATAATTTATTTCAAACATTCTTCTCTCCAGCTCAACCGGAGTATCAATTACATACGAACGCTGAACTACGCCGGCATTATTTATAAGAATGTCGATCCTGAAAAATTTCCGGATCACCTTCTCCGCTTCAGCTGCTGCATTTGAAAGCTGGGTCACATCCAAAGGCAAGACCAGGATATCTCCTTCAGGAATATGCTGTGCACATTCCGTTTTAACCCGTTCAAGTTCCGATTCCCGCCTGGCTGATAAAACAAGCTTTGCTTTTTCTTTTGCGAATTCTATTGCAAGAGCTTCACCAAGTCCGGAGGAAGCACCTGTTATCCAGACCACCTTATTCCCAAAGAAGGAGCTCATTTTTTCTTTTTGTCATAATTGAAACAAAAGAGACTCATTGCAAGGGAGATATTGGGATTTTTTCCGGGAGCAATGTATGTGAGAATATCGTTGGTAGCAACCCGAACTTCCATGATTTTGAAAAAGTGGCCGAGTTTCAAACCAAAAGGTATCGAAAAACCATAATTGGAATTTCCTGCTACGCCCAGGCCGAATGCGAGATTGGTAGCTAATTCAAGCTCCATGCCACAGGCAAAAAAAGCATTCTCCAGATTCGACGGATTATCGCTCATCGGTAAGACAATATCTGCTCCTACCAGGAATCTTCTGGAAAATTCATACCCAACGCCCAACCTGAATTTTGAAAGCATCTGTGTGGAATAGGCTGGCCCCGGTTGGAAATGTACAATCCCGCTATCGTTAAACATCTGACCTCCCTGTTGTGCCATGCTCCAGGAATTAATTCCGGAAAAATTAAACTGCGAAGGTTTAGGCAGTAATGTATCATTTGCAGTCAGCACATTTTTATCCCAGGTAATTTTTCCCATATCCACTGCGGATAATGTAATTTTCATTTTCCCCATTCCCACACCTATTCCCAAATCAAAAGCGGTTCCATGACCAACCGATGGAAAAATCCCCGTGGATGTTTCCGGAGTAAAATTTTTAATAGGCCCGTAATCCATTCCGTATTTGGAAGAAAGCGCAGAATGTCCTGTCAGCACGCCGTTCTCTGCAATCATTTCGAAGTTACCAAAGCCCCACAGGTATTTAAAGCCAATCCCTCCATAGAAAGATACATTGCTTGAATCCTTTGTTCCTCCAATGCCGAAAAGCTTAGTGCCGTATGCCAGATTCATTTCACGGTAATGCATGTAACTGATCTTAGTACCGTCGAACAGAGTAGAAATATTTTTAACAAAATTCAATGTATCCTTAAAAACATCGGCATCCGATCCGTTAAAAAGAATATCTGCCGTATTTTTATTCATCGTGATATGACCAAAACTCCGGTCCCGTATATTCATTGCAAAACCTCCTACTTTGGGAACTTTAAATGAAAAGGTAAGCCAGTCAACATTCATTTGCATGTTTAATCCATCCTTACAGGTAAAAAGATCTGCAAACACTTTCTTATCCGCTTTCGAAAAAGTATCAGAAGGCTGAGTAATGGCATTTTTTAGCTGGGTGTAATCAAGCGCCCTGGATTGAACACTTACACCCACTATCAATCCGCTGATAGAAAAATCGTGATTTTTCTTCCATCCCAAATTAGCCGGATTGATACCAATGCATTCCCAATCTTTGACAACCCCGTTGGCAGCGCCGCCCTTGCCTGTAACCGAAGGAAGCCCCATATCCACCTGCGCGAATGACGCTATTGAAAACAAACTATTAAAAATTAAAAGAATGGGAAGTTTTTTCATTTGTTTTGGTTTAATAGCAACAAATGTAACGTAAATTTTGTTTTCTGTTTATGGAGTATCGTTTTACCTTTGCCGTATGATAAAATGCCTGCAGTCACGTACAGATCGAGGTGGTTTCTCTCTGAAAAGGGAGTTTTTTCCACCGGATATCCATGAAACACCTAAAAGAAACCGGGCAGGTATTGTGGCAATGCTAATCACATTATCGATCTCTGTTTTATTTTTCTCTTGTGAGCAAGATAAGAAAGTAACTATTCCTGTAAATGTTCTTCCACAAGCCAAAATGGCACAGGTAATCAAGGATGTTCATCTTGCTGAAGCTGAAATAAATTTGAATTCTCCGCCGCCGGCATTACCCGGGGAACAAGGAGATACAGTTCCAAAAAGGCGGATTGATTTTGAGAAAATTTTTGAAAGCAATAAGATCACCAGATCCCAGTACGATACAAGTATATATTTTTACATTGCACATCCTCAATTGCTGGATACCATTTACGTGCAGGTCTTGAACGAACTGAGTAAAATGCAGTCAGAAAAATAAAAAATCCCGCAACTTTTGTTACGGGATTTTACAAGCTCAATACTTCTTGAATTAAACCATTCCTTGTGCAAGCATGGCATCTGCCACTTTCACAAAACCACCGATATTGGCACCTTTCACGTAATTAATATAGTTACCGCTTTCCTGGCCATACTTGACACAAGTAGCATGAATGCTTTTCATAATTCCATGAAGCCTCTGATCAACTTCTTCGCGTGTCCATGACAGGCGCAACGAGTTTTGACTCATTTCCAGACCCGATGTTGCCACACCGCCGGCATTGGATGCCTTCCCGGGCGCAAACATTATTTTGTTATTCTGAAAAATTGTGACTGCCTCCGGAGTGCTGGGCATGTTAGCGCCTTCACCCACCGCAATGCAACCATTTTTAACCAGCATTTCTGCATCCGCACCGGTTAACTCATTTTGAGTTGCGGAAGGGAGAGCCACATCGCATTTCACCTCCCATGGAGTTTTGCCTGCAACAAATTTTGCCGATTTATATTCTTTTACATATTCCTTTATACGTCCGCGTTTCTCATTTTTCAATTCCATAATGAATGCAAGCTTTTCTGCAGAAATTCCATTCGGATCGTATATATATCCTTCGGAATCAGAAGCAGTAACCACCTTTCCTCCTAATTTATTTACTTTTTCAATGGTATACTGAGCCACATTTCCGGATCCGGAAACAACCACACGTTTTCCTTTGAAAGAATCTCCTTTTTTAGCAAGCATTTCCTGCACAAAATACACACATCCATATCCCGTAGCTTCTGGCCGAATCAAACTCCCGCCATACGGAATGCCCTTTCCGGTAAGTATGCCGGTAAATTCATTTCTGATTCTTTTGTATTGTCCAAACATAAAGCCGATTTCACGTCCTCCCACACCGATATCTCCAGCCGGAACATCTGTATCCGATCCTATGTGCCTGGAAAGTTCGGTCATAAAGGACTGCGTAAATTTCATCACTTCGTTGTCTGATTTTCCTTTCGGATCAAAATCAGAACCTCCTTTACCTCCTCCCATAGGAAGTGTGGTCAAAGAGTTTTTGAATACCTGTTCAAAAGCTAAAAATTTCAAAATCGAAAGGTTCACAGAAGGGTGAAAACGCAATCCGCCTTTATAAGGGCCGATAGCACTGTTCATCTGTATACGAAATCCGCGGTTAACCTGGAAACGGCCTTTGTCATCTACCCAAGGCACACGGAACTGGATCAACCGTTCCGGCTCAGCAATACGCTCTAAAATCTTTGCATCTGCATATTTTGTATGCTCCATGGTATATGGAATAACTGCTTCTGCAACTTCCATAACTGCCTGTAAAAACTCCGGTTGGTTAGGATCCTTTGCAGAAACCTTAGCCATGAACTTGTGGACTTCTTTTTCCACATTGTTTTCTCCTTTTGATTTTGCTTTTGTAGCCATATAAATTGTTTATTGTTTGTTGGTCGTAAGTAGTTTGCCTGTTCGTCTCTGCTGACCCTCAGAGCAGCTGTTCTGGAGGGAACCAGGTACATTTTGGCGGGTAAAAGTAAAATTATTTTGGAATGGCAAAAGGCCTATTATTTCTTTTTCAATCAAATAGATATGTGATTTCTATCGTTTTTTTGTCAGTTTTGCATAATGGCGCTCCTTGTAAGTAAAGAAGCAGGAAATAGAGGAAAACTTGGTATTTGGCACATAACCGAGTCATTGGATGAGTTGCTCAGGCTTAAAAGCTTTTCAACCGAAGATCTGGCAATCTTAAACACCTTTGGTTACGATCAGAGAAAAAAAGAATGGCTGGTGGCTAGAATCCTTGCTGAGAAACTGGCCGGAAAAGAAAATACCCGGATCATTTACAACGAATATAACAAGCCGTTCCTGTTAAATTCAAAAACACATATTTCGCTCTCTCATTCTCACAACTTACTTTCCTTTATCCTGGACGAAACCGAAACAGGGATTGACATAGAACTTGTTAAACCAAAAATACTCAACATAAAAGAGAAGTTTATGAGTGGAAAGGAACTGAATGCTCTGCAAAAAGAAAACATAGCCGAGCATCTTACAGTTTACTGGTGCGCCAAGGAATCTTTATACAAACTTTATGGCAAGAAAGAGATTGCTTTTAAATATAATTTGTTTATTGAGCCCTTTCAATGTTCGGAAAAAGGAAATATTAAAGGCTGGATAAAAAATAATACCATGAACAAGTGCTTTTCGTTACATTATGAAAAACTATTCCTGGGCAGAGACAGTTACATGCTTGCTTACATCATTAATCAGGATTAATATCTTTGTATTGCAGAACAGATAAATGAAAAGTCGCATTTACAAATCTATTCTCCTCAGCAAAAAGAAAGACAAAAAGCTTTTTTCCGTCCTGATTGATCCGGATAAATTTTCACCGGAAGTAATCCGCGAAGCCCATAAAGCAAAGGTTAATTTCATTTTTATAGGTGGGAGCAAAATAAGGAACGGAGGTTTTCATAAATGTGTGAACACCATCCGCAAGCTGACCACCATCCCTCTTGTGATCTTTCCCGGAGACAGGGAACAGGTATCCGATAAAGCAGATGCAATTTTACTTCTTTCTCTTATTTCAGGAAGAAATCCTGATTACCTGATAGGAGAACACATACAGGCTGCTCACCGGCTTAAAAGATCGGGTCTTGAAATAATTCCCACGGGATACATCCTGATCGGAGGAGGAAAAAAAATATCCACCCAGGCAGTTACACGGACCTCCCCGATAAAAAATTCGGACAAAGAGCTTGCGGTATCCACCGCTATCGCCGGCGAATTATTGGGAATGAAAATGATCTACCTGGAAGCAGGAAGCGGAACCACCGTTCCCCTCGATACGCTTCTGGTAAAAAAAGTAAGAAAAAATGTATCTGTTCCTATCCTCGCAGGCGGAGGAATTGATTCTGCCGAAAAAGCCGTTGCACTTTGCAGAAGCGGAGCCGATATGGTTGTGGTTGGCAACGCTATTGAAAAAGATATTACACTTGTAGGTAAAATTGCAAAGGCAATTCATACAATGAAATGAAGGTAATACTGATCTCTCCTTCTAAAAAACAAGATTCCGAAATCGGGATACTGTTGAATATGTTTGAGCAGGGTTTGCCTGCCTACCATGTACGCAAAAAAACTTTTTCGACCCGTGAATTGAGAAAATACCTGGAAGAAATTCCCAGGAAATACCATAATCGCATCATCATTCATACGCATCATGAACTTGCGCTGAAATACGATCTTAAAGGCATTTATATATCCAGGTCTCATAAAAAAAGAAAAGTTAAATTATGGTTTTGGGCAAAATGGTTAAAATTCAGAAGAAAAAACCTGGAGATCTCAACTATGCTGAGAAATATTGAAGGCGTGCTGGACTATGTTCCCCGTTACAATTATATATTTCTTTCACCCGTATTTGACAGCCTTTCAGGGAATTTTCAATCTGCATTCTCCGAGTATAACCTTATACCTACTTTAAAGAATACACAATACAAAGTCATTGCAAGAGGTGGGGTTTCGGTAGATACCATTGAAAAGGCACATAAGCTGGGCTTTAGCGGCGTTGCGTTTTATACCAGCATATGGAAAACAGACAATCCTTTGAAAGAATTTATAAAAGTAAAAGAAAAATTTGCAGAATTATCCCTCCAAATGGAGTAGCGAGTTGTCCTTGCCCAAATAGGTTCTGTCCCAATCTTTCCACACCGCTTCATATCCCTTTGTCCGGATCATCGCAGCAATTTGCTGTGGCGTACGTTCATCATGAATTTCGAACTGTTCAAGCGAATCGGGAGCTGAAGCATATCCGCCAGGGTTCGTTTTTGAACCTGCACTGATGGAAGTAATACCCAGGCTGATAATATTATCCCGGAACTTAGGGCTTTCCCGGGTAGAAAGCGAAAGTTCCACTTCCTCATCGAAAATACGGTAAGCACATATAAGCTGCGTGAGCTCCTTATCGGTCATAAAAAATTTCGGAGCAACAACTCCCTCTGCCGGCCGTAACCGGGGGAATGAAATGGAATATTTTGTCTGCCAGAATCTTTTTTCCAGATACTCCAAATGCATGGCAGTAAAAAAACTATCTGTACGCCAATCGTCCAATCCAACGAGAACTCCCAGGCCAATTTTATGTGCTCCTGCCGCGCCTAATCGTTCGGGTGTTTCCAGGCGGTACGAAAAGTTGGACTTTTTTCCTTTTGGGTGGTATTCGGCATAACGCTCCCTGTTATACGTTTCCTGATAAACCAGCACAGCGTGAACCCCGAGGGATACAAGCGCTCTGTATTCTTCCATCTCCAACGGCTGAACCTCAATTGAAATATTTGAAAAATAAGGCCTGATCAGCTTTACTGCATTAACCAGATAAGGAAGACCAACTGTCCTGTTTGCTTCCCCTGTCACCAGCAAAACATGATCGTAGCCCAATGACTTGATCACAGCCACCTCCTTCAATATCTCCGCATCGCTTAAAGTCCTTCGTGCAATTTTATTGTCAAAGCTAAAACCGCAGTATGTGCATATGTTCTGGCATTCATTAGACAGGTAAAGAGGAATATACATCTGCAGGGTTTTTCCAAAACGCTTTTGCGTGATCCGGTGGCTAAGCTGCGCCATTTCCTCCAAAAAATCCGATGCAGCCGGAGAGACCAACGCTTTAAAGTCCTCAAGTGTGCGTTTCCCTTTTTTATTCAACGCAAGCTCCACATCGGAGGAAGTTTTTGAGTAGATACCTTCTTTCTCCTTGCTCCAGTTAAACGTATTGAAAAAAAGCTCAAATGTCATAGCCCGCGGACGCCCATTTAGGCAATGCAAATATAATAATTGTAAAGGTTAAATTTCCGATATTTGACAACTTTGAAAAGTTGCTGATCATGTCGGCACCCTAAGGGGAAACCAGGGCCTTAAATTATAAACTTAAAATTTGCATTTATGCTTACAGGAATACTTCACATTCATTCACTGCTGCGATACATCCTCCTTATTTTTCTTCTCATTTCAATTATCAAATCGCTCAGTGGCTGGTTTGGTAAAAAACCATATCTGCCTGGAGATAAAAAAGTTGCGCTTTTCACGTTGATTTCCGCTCACCTGCAGCTCGTAATCGGGCTGCTGCTTTATTTTATCAGCCCTACGGTGAAGGTTGGCCTGGCAAATATGAGCACGGCCATGAAAGATTCGGGGCTTCGCTTTTGGACAGTAGAACATATCAGCATGATGCTGCTTGCAATTATTCTTATCACCCTTGGATATTCCCGTGCCAAACGTGGAAAAGAGGACGCAGTCAAGCACAAACGTGTTGCAATCTTCTTTTTGCTGGCCCTGATCGTAATATTCCTTGCTATTCCCTGGCCCTGGTCTGCCGTATCCAGAGGATGGATTCCCGGGCAATAGATACCATCAAAGTGAAAACAATAAACACACATGTTAAACAAAATTTTCGGTATACAGTTAATTGCATGCTGCTTCCTTGTATTTTCTTCTTGTGGAAACACTGCTGAAAAATCACCGGTTCCAACCAAACCCCGCTCGGCTCAAACTATTTTCGAAGAAAATTGTACTTCCTGCCATGGTTCAGATGGTAAATTATGTGCCCTGGGAGCAAAGGACCTTAGCCGTTCCACCCTCGACAGATCACAAGCGGTAGAAATAATCACAAATGGAAAAAGCACCATGGCCCCTTTTGGCTCTATGTTAAGCAACCAAGAAATAGATGCTGTAGCGGAATACATACAAACTTTGAAAAAATGATTCAGGGAAACAGGAAAGGGGAAAGAATGAAGCGAGCCATACTTATTGGCATTGTAAACCAAAAACAAGACGAAGTTAAGATCAAAGAGTTTTTAGATGAGCTTTCCTTTCTCGCAGAAACTGCCGGAGCTGCTCCGGTAAAGAGATTTACCCAACAACTTTCAAAACCTGACTCAGGCACATTCATCGGAAAAGGAAAAGCAGAAGAGATCAAGCTGTTTGTAACAGCAAACAATATCGATCTGGTGATCTTTGACGACGAGATATCTCCTTCGCAACAACGTAACCTGGAGAATCTTTTTGAAAAAAAGGTCCTGGACCGTACTGGACTGATACTTGAAATTTTTGCCCAGCGTGCAAAAACCTCCTATGCAAAAACACAAGTTGAACTGGCTCAGTACGAATACCTGTATCCGCGCCTGATGGGGATGTGGACCCACCTGGAACGGCAGCGGGGAGGTACCGGAACACGCGGAGGAGCAGGAGAAAAGGAAATTGAGACAGACCGGCGTATTGTACGGAAGAAAATTCATTTACTGAAAGAAAAACTCGTAGAGATAGACAGGCAAATGGCAACACAACGCCGAAACCGCGGCGAAATGATACGTGTTGCATTGGTGGGATATACCAATGTTGGCAAATCAACTCTTATGAATTTGCTTGCAAAATCAGATGTATTTGCAGAGAATAAGCTATTTGCCACACTGGATACAACCGTAAGAAAAGTGGTGATAGACAGAGTTCCTTTTTTACTTTCTGACACAGTAGGGTTTATACGCAAACTCCCGCATCAGCTGGTGGATAGCTTTAAATCCACATTGGATGAATTACGTGAAGCAGATGTTCTTTTGCATGTGGTTGATATCTCACATCCGGGTTTTGAGGAGCAGATGAAAGAAGTTAAAAAAACACTTCTTGAAATCGGCGCAGGAGAAAAATACATCATCACCGTGTTTAATAAAATTGATGCTGTAAAGAGCGGGGAACACGAAATTCACCGCATTCTGAAAAGTGAGAACGAAATCCTGCGGGGCGACGAAACCACGGAAGACGTTGAAGAACCAAAACCGATTTCTCTGGACGATCTGAAAAAAAGCTGGATAGCAAATTTATTCGACCCTTGTGTGTTTATTTCAGCTTTTACAAAGGAAAATGTAAATGAACTTAAACAGTTGCTTTTTGACAATATAAAATCAATGCATTTGGAAAGATATCCTCATCATCTTCCTTTTTAGTTACCAGACTTAATATTTTTCTTTTTTCATAGCTTTGCCCCTCATGCGTATTAATCCCTGATCTGTGGCTGCTAAACGCTGGAAAGTAAAACAACCCGCTCCCCCGGAGGTGACCGAACGTCTTGTGAGAGAGGTTAAAGTCAGTCCCATTATTGCAAACCTGCTCTGGCAACGGGGTGTCAGCACCTACGACGAAGCAAAATTGTTTTTCCGCCCCCAACTGGAACATCTGCACAACCCTTTCCTGATGAAGGATATGGATAAAGCGATTGAACGGATTAACAAGGCTATAAAGAACAATGAAAAGATCCTGATATACGGTGATTACGATGTGGATGGAACTACGTCGGTAGCCTTGGTATATTCTTTTTTTAAAAACCATCTTCACTGTAAGGGTGAATTACAAACAATACTGGATTATTATATACCCGACCGTTACAAAGAAGGTTATGGAATTTCTACGGCTGGGATTGACTATGCCGCTGAAGCGGGTTTTTCCCTGGTCATTGCATTGGATTGCGGTATCAAAGCCATTGACAAGATCGAATATGCGAATAAGAAAAATATTGATTTTATCGTATGCGATCACCATCTGCCGGGCGACAAAATTCCTGCAGCGGTTGCTGTGCTGGACCCCAAAAGAAAAGATTGCCCCTACCCCTATAAAGAACTTTCCGGATGCGGAATTGGATTTAAGCTGATACAGGCTTATGCACAGAAAAACAATATACCGGTAGAAAACCTGGAACAATTCCTGGATCTCACTGCCATCAGCATTGCGGCCGATATTGTTCCCATCACCGGGGAAAACCGTGTACTGGCCTACCACGGCCTTAAGCAGCTCAATACATCACCACGGCCCGGCATTCGTGCAATGCTGGAAATGACAAAAATAAAAAGAGAGCTTACCATAACAGATATCGTTTTTGTGATCGGTCCCCGCATTAATGCGGCCGGAAGAATGGAAAGCGGGAAAAAAGCGGTTGAAATGCTCATCTCTTCAACTCCCGAGCATGCTATAGAGGCAGGAAATTATCTGGACAAAAATAATTCCGATCGCAGGGATCTGGATATTTACACCACGCAGCAGGCCCTTGCCATGATCGATGAAAATTCCATACTTCGGTCAAGAAAAACCACGGTGCTTTTCGATCCGAACTGGCACAAAGGGGTGATTGGAATTGTTGCCTCACGACTTACCGAAACTTATTACCGTCCTACAATCATGCTTACCCAATCTAACGGCGTGGTATCCGGCTCTGCCCGTTCTGTAAAAGATTTTGATATATACGAGGCGATCAGCGCATGCAGTGATTTGCTGGAACAGTTTGGAGGCCACAAGTTTGCTGCCGGACTGACCATGTGCCCGGAAAACGTAGAAGCATTCAAACAGAAATTTGAAGAAGTGGTTTCCAAAAATATTACGGATGAAATGCTTGTACCTGAAATCGAAATTGATGCGGAAATAAACCTAAGCGATGTTACTCCCGGATTTTATAATATTCTGAAACAGTTCTCCCCATTCGGACCAGGAAACATGAATCCTATCTTCCTGACAACAAATGTTTCAGATAAAGGATACGCAAGCATTGTTGGGAAAAATCATCTGAAAATAGAGTTGGTTGAAAAATCTGCCAAACAATCTCCTGCAAGCAAGGGAGTCCCCGCAATAGGCTTTGGAATGGACGAACATTACGAATCTGTTGCCGGAAAAAACCCCTTTATCGTTTGCTACCACATAAACGAGCAGGAATGGGAAGGAAAAACGTATCTGCAGCTGCAGATAAAGGACATTAAAAAATAATAGCTTTTTTTACTTTTTTTTAGTGGACAGCTTCTCGACTTGAATCTTTAAAAGGGAATTTATTTCCTTAAGATATTCTATTTCCTTTATAAGTTCCCGTATCCTGTTTTCGCCGTATTCCTTTGCCTCCGACGGTTCCGCGACCTCTCCCGGATTATGTCTTTTAGAGTTTGAGCTGTAGTGAACAAAAAAATCCTGCTCCAGCACTTCGCTTATTTTGATAAGTAAAGAGGTATCAACGCTTTCCTTTTCAAAAATGGAATAGATATTCCGGCGTGAGTAGTTTATCCTCGAAGCAAACTGGGTAACTGACATACCACTCTTTTTCACTGCTTCCCTGATTTTTTTCCCTATGTGCACTTTCATAACACAAAATTGCCGAGTTAATACGGATATGAAATAATAAACATAGGATACATAAATACACACTATGTGATAAAATAATGCACATAATTAAACTTTTATTGTACATTTGAGCATAATTTATGCACATATATTAAAAACGTGCTATGAAACCAAAAAACACATTACAACAAAATCCTTTTTTCCATGATAACGGGAGATTCTTATTCCGACGAACTATTCATCCGGTGCTGGTGCTTTGATTGCTCCAGAATATTCTTCACCGATGGTAATCTACAGGCAAAAGATACTTTTTGTCCTTATTGCAAAGGCAAGTACTTTGATTTCGACAGGAATTTCATATACAGTAATTGGAATAAAAGAATGAAGCGAAAAAAGAAAAAACGGAAGAAATGAAATATTCAAAGCCGGTATGACACTACCTTACTGTAAAATTAATGTAGATCGTGCCGCGTGCTTCTTCTCCTTTTGCACTTTCGTTAAAAAGGACCTGGTTGATAAGCCCGCCCTTTGCCTTTTTCCAGAGAACCGAGCTGGTTGTGGTAGAACCCATCAGCACAGGTTCTGCTTTAATGATCTTTCCGCGTTTGTCCACCAGGATCTCTACAGCTACAATTCCAGTTTCCTGAGAATCATCGTAGATTGCAACATCGCGTACCATTTTTCTGCCACCTCCTTTTAGTCTATACATTGGTTCGTTGCCTGTTCCTCCGCCTGTACTGTACACATTTGAACCAAGACTACCGCCCGGATCACCTTGGTTACCCGGAGCGTCCGTATCTCCATCACCTGTATTGGCTCCTGTAGAGGTAGTATGTACTTTATTCAGTGCGTTCAGTAAATTCTGATCGGGTTGGGGCGGTGTCTCCTTTATCTCTGTTTTTTTATTCTTTACGGGTTTTACAGGAGGAGCAACCACATCACTTACCTCATCGGTAGAGATCATATCAGAGGGCGAATTGCTCGCAGGCTGGGGAGCTGCTTCGGCCTTACTCGTGCGATTATCCGTAACAGGCTGGAGGGAATTATTATCGCCCATTCCGGCAACATCAAAACCAAAATTCACTTCCAGACCTCCCTGCGGACTTTCTTCAAAAGGAGGAATAGGCGTAATGAATTTAATAAACAGAAATACTGCAAAAAGCAACCCCGAGATAAGGATTGTAATTCCCATGGAGATAAGCCTGTTATTCCTCTCAAAAGACGCTTCCATTGTTTGTATTTGCAATATCGCTTGGAAATTGAAATTTATTCAACTACCTTGCATTGGGTGGTTTGGTTCCAAGCACCATTTTCACTTTCAGCTTTGCTCCTATCTGCATTACGTCTACCAGGTCCTGCACGGTAAGTGAGTTATCCACTTTCAGAATAACTGTCGGCTCTTTCACCTGGTTCAACGCAGCCACCAGTTCTGATTCAAGATTCATGGCATCCACCAGTCTGTTGTTCAGATAATACTGTCTGTCCTTTGTCATTACCAGTGCAATGGGCTTTGTTTGTATCTGCTGGTTGGCCTTTGACGAAGGGAGATTTACTTTTATCACGCTTGGATTTACAAGCGTGGAAAGTATGAGAAAAAATATCAGGAGAAAGAACATGATATCGCTTAGCGAGTCTGTGCTCACCTCTGCTCCTTCGCGACGCCGTCTGTTAATTTTCATACTTTTTTCGAATTTTTACCTCGCCTTGTAAACAGGGCCCGGATGAGATGCTCATTTATTCGGTTCCTGCAATATGTCCATAAATTCCATGGAAGTCCTTTCCATTGCGTGCACGCGTTTGTCTACCATAATTTGAAGTATGTAGAAAAATATAAATGCCACGATCCCAACCAATAACCCCGATCCGCTGCTTACCATTTTCTGGTATAGTCCCTTTGATATAACATCGATCTCGACAGTTTTGGACAATGAAATTTCATAGAATATATATATCACACCGATAATAGTTCCGATAAATCCTATCATGGGGGCCACCCGGCCCACAATGCTAAGAATAGGAATATTCTTTTCGAGCTTATATAATTCCTGTTGTGCTACTCCCTGCATGGCCTCTTCAATTTCCCGGATAGGCTTGCCTAACCGGGACATTCCCCGTTCTACTATTCTGCCCTGTGGCCCCTTGGTATGTTTGCACAATGTTTTGGCTCCTTCCACATTTCCGCTGCTGAGCATATCTTTCAGATTATGAATAAAATTCTCATCCGCTCTGCCTGTCCTGGAGATCGTAAGCAACCTTTCAAAGAAAAAATAAATAGCCATAAAAAACAGTATGCCGATAGGATACATCATAGGTCCTCCCTTCAAAAGGAGGTCAAAAAGTGTAAGTGTATCCTGTGCAGGAACTGCTCCGGGCATGGCTTCCGTGAATGCAGCCGCTTTATGGGCTGAATCTCCGGCGGGAGATGTTACAATCTGAAGAAGAATTGCATTGAGCATAGTTAATTATTTGAGACCCTCCAAACCCTACCATCGGGCAGATCCTTCCAAAGCAAGCATTTGCAAGGGTGAATTTCTTGTTTAACCAAATTTACCTTCAATCGTCCATAATACCATTGAAGAAATTTCTACTTATTCACATAACGATGTTAGTTGGAATTTAGTATGTGCCGGCTTATATACCAATGTTCTCTGCAATGACGGTTCTATATTTGCATTACTTTTGTCTTTGAATGAATCCCAACGTCAACCCTTCCAACGAACAATTAAATGCCGCCGAGAAAGAGCTGGAAAAGGTACTGCGTCCCTCGGAGTTCAATGACTTTTCCGGACAGGAGAAGGTGGTGGAAAACCTTAAAATATTTGTAAAGGCTGCCCGGCAAAGAGGAGAATCTCTCGACCATGTTTTATTGCACGGACCTCCCGGGCTTGGAAAAACAACCCTCTCTTATATTATTGCCAACGAGCTGAGTGTACAGGTGCGTGTCACCTCCGGTCCTGTGCTTGAAAAACCCGGGGATCTTGCAGGATTGCTTACAAATCTGGAACCAAATGATGTTTTGTTCATTGATGAAATTCACCGCCTCAATACTACCGTAGAAGAATACCTCTACTCGGCCATGGAAGATTACCGCATTGACATTATGCTGGATAGCGGACCCAATGCCAGGAGTGTGCAGATAAAGCTGAATCCTTTTACGCTGGTCGGTGCAACCACAAGAGCAGGCCTGCTCACTTCACCGCTGCGTTCACGCTTTAGCATCAATTTGCGTCTGGATTATTACGATGCGGCATTGATCCAGAAAATTCTCCTGCGCTCTTCCTCCATTTTAAATATCTCCATAGATGATCATGCTGCCGGTGAAATTGCACGCAGAAGTCGCGGCACCCCACGTATTGCAAATGCTTTGCTGAGGCGCGTACGGGACTTTGCACAAATCAAAGGGAACGGAAACGTGGATGTAAAGATTGCAGAATATGCTTTGAATGCACTCAATGTGGATAAGCACGGGCTGGATGAAATGGACAATAAGATCCTCAGCACTATCATTGAAAAGTTTCAAGGCGGACCGGTTGGGATCACTACCATTGCCACCGCAGTAGGTGAAGAATCCGGAACCATTGAAGAAGTATATGAACCTTTTCTGATACAGGAGGGCTACATGAAACGTACGCCTCGCGGCAGGGAAGCTACCGAACTTGCCTATAAGCACCTTGGAAAAACACCGAACTCAAAGACAGGAAGCTTGTTTTAATACTAAGGATTGTATACCGTACTTACCAGCGTTCCCTTCCTGTATTTTTCAATCTTTAACACCCTGCCTTTTTGGTTGTAAAAACTCCATTTTCCTACTCTCTTCCCTCTTCTTACCACACCTCCCGACTCCACTTTTCCATTCTTAAAATAATTTTTGATTTCAAAACTTCTGCCGGTAGTCTCATATACATAGGACTTAGACAACGTTCCGTTCTGGTATATTTTCTTTTCCGATACTTTATTCATTTTTACCGTTTCATAGTATGCAGTTTTTGCTTTAAAAATCTCCTTTCCCTCTGAATATATAATGGAGTCTGCAATATGGCCGTATACATCATAATTGCTGATTATGCATTCCCCGGAGATTATTCCTGCACACACAAACCTTATCGAATCCCACGCAGCCAGGTACTGTTCTTGATCCAGATCAAGTTGTGCCTTGCTTGGTATGGCAATAGATGCATAGGCCCTGTCATCGTAATACCTATTTAACGTACTGATAAATTGGTTAATATTTTCATCCGTATACTCGATCATTTTGGATATTAATACCAGGTAATCGCTTTTATATAATCCGCGCGCAAAATTTATTTTCAATGCCCTTTTACCATTGTCATGAAATTCCTCATAGCTGTAAACATAATCGTCTTTTAAAATAATATTCGCCAGCAATTTTCCGTTTTTATAATGTATCTGATGGGCGCCATTCTCCGATGGACTCTTGTAGCTAGTCGCATGGATCAGCTTATTCATACCGGACTGCGGTTGGGATATTCCCTGCGATCTGTTAACAAATGAGTAACTCCCAACTTTTACACTTGATACAGCTTGCCCCATTAAATAGGAAGAAGTAAGGATTGATACGCTTAATAAAAGCTGGCTGATAATTGCGTAACTAACCATTCCAATTTTAAAATGGAAATTCGTTTTACCTGTTCTATCTGAACCCCGGATGGTCATCACGCATCATTTAATAATTAAACGCAATATTCTAAACTAGGTTTCAGAAAAGGTGCGGATTAAAATTCAAAATCAAAAACCTATGATTTAGTAATAGTGATTCCGAACCTCTTGTGAAGGAAGCCGCTATTTAATAAACTTCATACTCTTTCTGCCGGTAGCCGTGTTTATCCAAATAATATATAAACCCTGTTCAAGATTTCCTATGGGCAAGGTAATGTTACTCAATCCATTAACGAGTATTCTTTGAGAGAATAACACCTTGGTTCCTAACACATTGTAAATTTCCAGATAAGCATTTTGGCTATTGCTATTTCTGAAAAGTACACTTAAAGTAATTTCATTTGGATGCACGGAAACGATGGAAGCAGTAAAATCCGCATTATCGCTCTGGTCTTCATTAATCCCAGTCGAAATTGCCGGAGGCCAGTAATTCCCTGAAACTGTTAAAAGGCACAGCATTTTAATAGTATTATGAAAATAGGTAAAGTTGTTAATACCGGCATTGATCACCCAATCGTACGTGCTGTTAAGAAGAGGTTGATTTGCCGGATCCACCATCATACCCACCATGTAAGGAGCAATAAAAGCCAGTTCACCGGTAGAATTTCCCGTTCCATCCAGCTTGGTAATGCAGGTAAAACTGGCAGGGTTCGATGACTTGCTTTTTAGCCAATTGATAATCATACCGGTAGCTGTTTTCGAACGTATATCTCCGTTAATAAGGTAACCGGTACTCATTCTCCAGGGATCCCTGCAGGCATTCCAGTTATACCAGCCATCCTGGGGGCTTTCCAATACCTGTCCTGTTGGTATTACCGGTGTAGCTGTATTTGCATTTTGTATAAAGTCCGGTAACAATCCCGTTAACGCAGGGTTGGCCGAGGAAGACTGTAAATAAGAGATAAGATTTTGTGTTTTTTCATACACATTGTTCCAGCGGGAATCTCCTGTCGCAGCCTCAAACGCCTTAAAATGATCCAAAATGAAATCCGAGGTCCGGGATAGTTTCAGATAAGTAGCAGAGTTTGCCCAATCACCCAGTAAAGTGTGATAAGAAGTGGAGTTAATCTCCGAAGTCATTATAGCCTGGATTATATTTTTTCCCTCCTGCAGGTAATTGATAGTGCCGGAACTTCCCCATTGGGCATCCGCCAATAAGAGAGAATAAGCAATATCCAGGTCGCCGTCTGTAGCTGCATCGTCATTCCCCGCCGGAGTAGAGCAGTTTGCCTGTTGCCAGGACATAAGTTTATTATTAAGAGAACTGGTATGCGCTTTGTAGTAAGCATACATCCCGTCGTAAATAGTTTTTGCATTGGCATCATGACCCGCTATTAATGCCATAATCATCATTCCATACCCATGACTTTCGGAGGTTGTAATCTGCGAAGGATCCTCGTCAGTAAAGTCAACATAATATTTTCCACTGCAATTTTTAATGTACTTGGTTTTCCAGGCAGCGTAATAGTTGGTTACATCGTTATTTATCTGTGTAATGGTTTTATGATTAGGTTTAATGGTACCAGTTGTATAGGAAAGGTTTTGAGGAAAGGGATGATTCTGAGCAAAGCAGAGAGGGATACTTACAATAAATATTATTAAAAAATAAAAGTACTTCATGCAAATCTTTCTTGGGAATAAGTTACAAACTTACATGCAAAATATCTTATTTGCAACTTAATTGAGTTCTGATTGATAAATTTAACTTACCCCTCAATCTAAATTCTCAAACATGAACAGAATTGTAAAAAATTAATCTATCCGGCACAAATGCTATTTAAAAAAAGTTAAGAAACACGAATGAGGTTTTTGAGAATTTGTATATTCGGATCATCCTTAAAAATAAAATGAAGCGGAATAAATTATACCTGGTGGGAGCTTTTGTCGCTTTCATTTGTCTTTCTTCTAAACCAAAGGGCACGTCCACCCGTGATGACAACATGGCGTTAGGTAACCCGAGTAACGCTACCAGTACCCTTGCTGACCTGAACAACTACCTGCTGCAAAAAACAGATTATTCTTTATCTTATAACAATTCCAAAGGAACAGCCAATTGGGTGAGCTGGCACCTGAGCGCTGCATGGAGAGGCAAAGCACGCCGAAAAGATGCTTTTGCCACTGATATCTCATTGCCTGTTAATTTTGTAAAAATCACTCCTGCTAATTATAAAAACACAGGTTTCGATAAAGGCCATATCTGTCCTTCGAACGACAGAAATAGGTCCGTCAGGGACAACCGGGAAACTTTCCTGATGACCAACATGATCCCGCAGGCACCCTATAACAACCAGCAAACCTGGAGATATCTTGAAGGATATTGCCAGCAGTTGTCTTTGGAAGGGAATGAAATGTACATTATAGCCGGTCCCTCCGGAAGCCTTGGAGAGGGTGAAAATGGCACCGCCGCATCCATAGCCGACGGCAAGGTAACCGTTCCTGAAAAAGTTTGGAAGGTGATAGTTGTTTTACAAAATGGAAACGATGACATAAAACGCATCACAAGCGCCACACGCGTAATTGCGGTTATTATGCCAAATACCCAAAAAGTAAACGCCCATTCCTGGAATCATTACAGAGTATCCGTTGATCAGGTTGAAAAATTAACAGGATATGATTTTTTATCTGTTCTGCCAGTTTCTCTGCAGGATACCCTGGAATCACGTAAAGACACTGTACAGATCAAATAAGGCTATCCCCACCAAAAGAGATTTTTTCCGCGAATATGATTTTAGGAAAAACCTTTGTCATCCAAAGAAATCATATTTTAAATGTTGTATGTACTTTTACCCGGTAATTATACTTCGTTGATACCTCATTCAAAGAATACTTCTTTTATAAAGCAGGAATCAAAGCGCCTGGGGTTCGATTTTTGCGGAATTTCCAAAGCAGAATTTCTGGAGGAGGAAGCGCCGCGTCTTGAAAAATGGATTGAAAGCGAGATGCATGGTAAGATGCAATACATGGAGAATTATTTCGACCTGCGTCTGGACCCACGTAAACTCATGCCGGGAGCCAAGTCAATAATATCTCTCCTTTTGAATTACTATCCTGAACAAACTTCTCGTGACAAGGATAACAACAATCCCAAGATTTCGAAATACGCATACGGGAAAGATTACCATTGGGTGATCAAAGAAAAATTAAAAGAGCTGATCGCATCGATTCAGGAAAACATCGGTCGTGTTAATGCAAGGGCTTTCGTGGATTCTGCTCCTGTAATGGACAAAGTATGGGCTAGAAAATCAGGATTGGGCTGGATTGGAAAGCATTCCAACCTCATCAGCAAGAACAACGGTTCTTATTTTTTTATAGCAGAGCTCATTATTGACTTAGAGTTAGAATACGATGGTCCTATTGCCGATTACTGCGGCACATGTACAAGATGCATTGATGCCTGCCCCACCAATGCCATCAGCGATCCGTATGTGGTGGACGGGAGCAAATGCATTTCCTATTTCACGATCGAACTTAAGGAAAATATCCCTGACGAAATGAAGGGCAAATTTGATAACTGGATATTCGGATGTGATATCTGCCAGGATGTTTGCCCGTGGAACCAGGTTTCCTCCCGGAGAGAATACTTTGGACCAAAACCACATAACGAATCTCATTTTAAGCCCAAACCCGAAATACTAAACTTCAGCAAAAAAGACTGGGAAGAAATTTCCATGGAAACATTCAAAAAAACATTCCACGATTCACCACTGGCAAGGCCGAAGTATGAAGGTATAAAAAGGAATATAAAATTTATTTCTTCTGAAAAAGAGACTTCTTAGATCATCTAATTCGGAAAAGCTCAGAAAAAACTATTTTGTAACCGTATGCCGGAACACTTCAAGTATAACATCTCTGTACATACCAAACTGCGTAAGACACCATCCATATAACAATGTACGTTCTTTAGGCTTAAGCCACTTAATGGCTTTCATCAACTCCTTGCGAAAAAGTTTTTTATCAAAACTCACCCGCTGGAGAATCAACTTGGATAATTCAAACATGACCCTTTATTTTTTAATTAACGGAACGAAAGTAATACTTACATATTAAAAATCAGTTATAAAATATTGTTAAAAACATAAAACACTGATAACGATAACATTAAAATTTCCCCGGTTAAAAAAATAATTGCTGCAAAAAAAGTAAATTATATGGATAAATCGTACATTAAGTAATGAATTACATCTGGAATAATTGTATAAATTTGAGACCCTAAAAGCGCGTATGCAAAATTCATATCTGGATTACGTTCCCATTGTTATTACCTTCCTGGTGGCTGCCGGCTTTGTGGTGTCTACCATGTTTGTGACACACATCCTGGGGCCCAAAAGAAGGTCTAAAACAAAGATGGAAAGTTTTGAGTGCGGTATAGAATCTGAGGGCAATGCACGGGTACCGTTTTCAATAAAATATTTTCTGGTTGCCATACTGTTCGTATTGTTCGATGTGGAAGTGATATTTATGTATCCCTGGGCTGTGAATTTTAAAGAACTGGGCTTGCGCGGATTGGTGGAAATGGGTTTATTCATTTCATTTTTCATGATAGGATTTTATTACATCTTAAGAAAAGGTGCGTTAAAGTGGGAATAATATGGCAGAAGTTAATATAGTTACAGCACCCGAGGGGCATCAACAGCCGGGATTCTTTGCAACTTCTTTAGAAAAAGCAGTAGGACTAGCGAGAAAAAATTCCATTTGGCCTCTGCCTTTTGCTACTTCCTGTTGCGGAATTGAATTTATGGCTTTGATGGCATCTCACTATGATTTGGGTCGCTTTGGGTCAGAAAGACTTTCTTTTTCTCCACGCCAGGCGGATCTACTCATGGTCATGGGAACCATTGCAAAAAAAATGGGACCCATTGTAAGGCAGGTATACGAGCAAATGGCAGAACCTAAATGGGTTCTTTCCATGGGAGCCTGTGCTTCAAGCGGAGGGATTTTTGATACTTACAGTGTTCTTCAGGGCATCGATAAAATCATCCCCGTGGATGTATATGTGCCCGGTTGTCCTCCGCGCCCGGAACAGGTAATTGATGGCATCATGCAGATACAGGATATGGTAGGTAAGGAAACCTTCAGAAGAAGACAGTCTCCCGAATATAAAGACCTGATGAGCAAATACGGAATGGAGTCCCAGTAATACCCACAGAAGTAAGCACAGGATTACTGATCCTGCGAAAAAAATACATGGAAAATCTTTTACAATACATCGAAGAAAAATTAAAATCAAAATTCGGCGATGCAGTTCTTGCGGCCGAACAGAGCTATGATTTTCCTGTTTTCATTATAAAAAGAGAGAAAATATTTGATGTTGTAAAATACCTGAAGGAAGAACCTGAGCTTGGCTTTGAGTTTATGACCACCCTTTGTGGGTTACATTATCCCGATAACAAAGGCCAGGAGCTGGGAGTTATGTATCAATTGCATAATCTTCCGAAAAACCATCGCATCCGCCTTAAAACGTTTTTCCCCATTGCAGATCCACAAGTTCCATCCATGACACCTCTTTTCTCTTCGGCAAACTGGCAGGAAAGACAAGAGTATGATTTTTATGGAATTATTTTCAAAGGGCATCCGGATCTCCGCAGAATCCTGAATATGGATGAAATGAATTACTATCCGATGCGAAAAGAATATCCTTTGGAGGATGGAACGCGTACCGATAAGGATGATAAAATGTTCGGGAGATAAAAATTTCTCGACGGTACAAAATAGTACCTGAACTAATTACGGATTTAACGGCTGAACCTGAAATATGATCGAGGCAAAACACAAAAATAAGGAAGAAGTAAAAGAGAAAATCTATTCTACTCTGAACCTGGGGCCTACCCATCCGGCAACTCACGGTATTTTTCAGAACATCCTGAAAATGGACGGCGAGATCATCATGGAGGCAGAGCCTACGGTTGGCTATATTCACCGTGCATTTGAGAAAATCGCAGAACACAGGCCCTTTTACCAGGTTACTGTTCTTACCGACCGGTTAAACTATTGCTCATCCCCCATTAATAATATGGGCTGGCACATGACAGTAGAAAAACTGATCGGATGCAAGGTTCCTAAACGTGCCGAATACATACGTGTTATCATGATGGAGCTTGCGCGCATTGCAGATCACCTGGTCTGTAATAGCGTGATTGGGGTTGACAGCGGTGCCATGACGGGCTTTTTGTACGTGTTCCAGCTGCGGGAACATATATATGAAATATTTGAAGAGGTTTGTGGAGCACGTTTAACCACCAACATTGGCCGCATTGGAGGAATGGAACGTGATTTGAATGAAGTTGCCTGGAAAAAACTTCAGAAATTTGTTAACGAACTTCCCAAACACCTGGAAGAATTTCAAAAGCTGCTGGTACGTAACCGTATCTTCATGGACAGGACCATTGGAGTTGGCCCCATCACGGCCGAACGCGCTCTTAACTATGGCTTTACCGGTCCGAACCTTCGTGCTGCCGGGGTAGATTACGATGTACGCGTGATGAATCCCTATTGCTCCTACGAAGATTTTAAATTTGTTATTCCCGTAGGAAAAAATGGTGATGTATACGACCGTTTCAACGTACGGGAACAGGAAATGTGGGAATCCCTGAGCATTATCAAGCAGGCAATGGCGAATATGCCTGACGGACCTTTTCATGCTGATGTTCCTGAATTTTATCTTCCTCCTAAAGAGGAAGTTTATAATAACATGGAAGCACTCATCTATCACTTTAAAATTGTGATGGGAGAATCCGATGTTCCAAAAGGAGAAGTATATCACGCAGTGGAAGGAGGCAACGGTGAGCTTGGTTTCTATCTCATCAGCGATGGCGGCCGTTGTGCATACCGCTTACATTTCCGCAGACCTTCTTTTATTTACTATCAAGCTTACCCGGAGATCATCAAAGGCAGCCTTCTTTCCGATGCTATTCTAACGATGAGCGCGATGAATGTGATTGCAGGAGAATTAGACGCCTGAATTTCATTCATTTTTTTATCTTCGGGAGCAGTTTATTACTACCCATGAGCAAGAATTTTACCATTGTGGGAGCCGGACTGGTTGGCTCACTTCTTTCCATTTATCTTTCCAAAAGAGGATACAAGATAACTGTTTACGAACGCAGACCTGACATGCGTAAGAACAGGATGTCTGCCGGACGTTCCATTAACCTGGCGCTCAGCGACCGGGGATGGAGAGGCCTGGAAGGCGTTGGCATTGACGGGGAAGTACGAAAGATCGGAATTGCTATGAAAGGCAGGGAAATCCATAACCTGGATGGAAAAATTACTTTTCAGCCTTATGGAAAAGGGCATCAGGCAAATTATTCAGTCTCGCGCGGAGGCCTGAATTGCCTGCTTATGGATCTGGCAGAAAAACAGGGGGTGAAATTTTTGTTCAATGAAAAATGTACGAATGTGGATTTAAAAAATACAATCTGCATTTTCGAAAACACGGAAAATAAAAAAACAACCGAAGTTAAATCTGACAGGATCTTTGGTACGGATGGAGCTTTTTCTGCTGCTCGTAATTCGTTGAAAACTGCTATTGCCGGTTTTTCTTTCTCACAAACAGACCTTGATCACGGATATAAAGAGCTGACTATAACTGCAAATGCAAAAGGCGATTTTGCCATGGATGCAGATCATTTGCATATCTGGCCAAGAGGTCAATTCATGCTTATTGCACTGCCTAATCTTGACAAAACATTTACCTGTACTCTTTTTTTTCCGTTCAAAGGAGAATATTCCTTTGAAACACTGGACTCAAAAGAAAAAATGCTTGGATTCTTTAAAAAAATGTTTCCCGATGCTGTAGAATTAATGCCTACACTCGTAGAAGATTATTTTGCTAATCCTGCTTCCACCCTGCCGACGATCCACTGCTTTCCCTGGAGCTATGAAGACAAGCTTGTCTTACTGGGAGATGCTGCTCACGGCATTGTGCCATTTTACGGACAGGGCATGAACTGCGGGTTTGAGGATTGTGTGGTGCTGAACAAATTAATGGATACCCATGGAGAAAATTGGGAAAAAATATTTTCCGAGTTTCAATCGTTGAGAAAACCGGATGGCGATGCCATTGCAGAGCTGGCAGTAGACAATTACGTAGAGATGCGGGACAAAGTAGCAGATCCAAAATTCTTATTGCAGAAGAAGATTGAATCCCGCTTTTCTGAAAAACATCCTGACAAATGGACTCCTCTTTACGCCATGGTTACCTACCGCAGCGATATGCGTTACTCGGAAGCGCTTACAAAGGGCAAGGAGCAGGAAAAGATCATGCGAAAAATCATGACAATCCCAGGCGTTGAAAATAAATGGGACAGTGAGGAGATAGAAAAGGAAATTCTGAAAATGATCTGAATCACCTTTCCCTGAAATGCAATTGAACAGGCACGCCTGTAAAATTAAATCTTTCGCGCAATTTATTTTCGATAAACCTTTTATACGGCTCTTTGATGGCCTTCGGTAAATTGGCAAACACGGTAAATACCGGTGAACGCGAAGATATCTGTATCATGCTATAAATCTCAACGAGCTTTCCTTTTTCAGAAGACGGCTGCTTACTTTGTACGGCCGATTCAATAAACTCCTGTAACAATTCATCGGGAATTTTTTCTTTTCTTCTCTTATACACTTTTTCCGCTTCTTCAACCACCTGCATGATGCGCTGTTTATTCAATGCAGAAACAAAAAGTACAGGTACATCCCTGAAAGGAGCCATTTTCTCTTTTATCTTCTTTTCAAATTCCCTCGCAGTTTCTGTTTTTTTCTCAATCAGGTCCCATTTATTCACAACCACCACTACTCCTTTTTTGTTTCTCTCAGCAAGGCGGAAAATATTGACATCCTGTGCTTCCATCCCCAGCTGAGCATCCAGCATAAGCAAAACCACATCGCATTCTTCAATGGCCCGGATGGCACGCAGGTTGGCATAGAATTCCACAACTTCTTCGTATTTCCTTTTTTTACGGATACCTGCCGTATCTACCAGTAAAAATTCATGACTGAATTTTTTGTAATGCGTGTGAATTGCATCGCGTGTAGTACCCGCTACAGGAGTAACAATGGCTCTTTCTTCCCCTAATAACGCATTCAGAAGAGAAGATTTTCCGGCGTTAGGGCGGCCGGCGATTGCAAATTTGGGCAAACCCGAATTATCTTCCATGGGTTTATCCGGCAAGGCTTTAACGATCAGTTCCATCAGCTCTCCGGTTCCTCTTCCGGTAACGGAAGAGATACAAGTTACGTCACCCATTCCAAGCCTGTAAAACTCCCCGGATTGATTTTCGCGCTCGTGGGTATCCGATTTATTGGCCACCAGGATTATCTTCTTGTGCTTTGCACTTTTCAAAATGGATTTCCGGAGAAGTGCAGCAACTCTTTGATCCTGATCGGTGACACCGAAGGTAACATCCACCATAAAAAGAATTACATCGGCTTCCATAAGCGCTATTTCCACCTGAACACGTATCTGTTTTTCAAACACGTCATCCGATCCGAATACATATCCTCCGGTATCAATTACCGAAAACTCCTGGTCACCCCAAAATGCTTTTCCATAATGACGGTCACGTGTAACACCTGGCTGTTCATCCACAATGGCTTTTCGCGTTTCTGTTAAACGGTTAAAGAATGTTGACTTTCCAACATTCGGGCGACCTACTATTGCAATGGTACTTGACATAAATAAATTCAGTTCAAAAAACTATTCTATGTATCCAAACCTTCGTAACCTTTTATCGTCATCACGCCAGTTCTCTTCCACTTTCACAACCATTTCCAGAAATATCTTTTTTCCAAGAAACTCCTCAATGTCCTTACGGGCCTCGGTACCGACCCGTTTTAATGCTTTTCCTCCATGACCAACGAGTATACCCACCTGGGATTTGCGTATCACAAAAATAATTGCCCGTATACGAGTAATCATTCCATCTCCTTTCGAACCATCTTTGAGCGGGACATTTTCAGCGTACTCTTCAATGATGACCTCCGTTGAATAGGGGATCTCTTTATGATATGTCAGGAAAATTTTTTCCCGGATGATCTCCGAAATAAAAAAACGCTGTGATTTATCTGTAATATCATCTTTGGGGAAATAAGGCGGAGCTTCCGGGATCAGGGAAAGGATTCGTCCAAGCAGATAATCGCAGTTAAATTTACGCGTGGCGGATACCGGTAATATTTCTGCTCCAGGTAAAACCTTTTTCCATTCAGCAACTTTTACAACCAATATATCCTGATTACTAAGATCAATTTTATTTATTACAAGGATCAAGGGTGTTTGTGTATCCTTCAGTATGGCCAGGGTCTTTTCATCCATTGGATTCGGATCCCCGATCTCCATTACAAATAGAATTACCTCTGCATCCGACAGTGCTTCAGAGACCACGTTCATCATGGCCTTGTGAAGCTTGTAATGCGGTTGAATAATACCGGGGGTATCGGAAAACACTACCTGGTAATCCTCCGTATTAAGAATTCCGCGGATGCGGTGACGGGTGGTTTGCGCCTTGGGCGTAATGATGCTCAGCTTTTCTCCCGTCAATGCATTCATCAGTGTGGACTTACCCACATTGGGCTTACCGATTATATTTACAAACCCTGATTTATGCATTCGGCGAAGGTAGTTCAAAGTAATGACCGCGCATGTATCTATTTCCATTCATTGGGATTATCCTTTTTTTATCGTCATACCTTCAAAATGATGTTCTGCCTATGCATGAACCACAGGAAAGGCATAAAAAACAAGACTAGACTGACGGCAAATGCCAACGAGGCATTATAAGGAGACAAGAATAACGGACTAAAGTAATTTCCGTATATAAAATCAAATACGCTGGCGTGGCCAGTCACCGCTATCTTCCTAAGGACAGTTGGAAATAACTCAGAGCATAAATAAGCAAATATTGAATTTGTGCCGAATACCAGAAGAGGTATTATCCACCACTTGTATCTTTTAACATCAATTATCCAATAACAGACTCCAACCAGCAACATGGATAAACCCGCGGTAAATAACACATAGGAGCTTGTCCATAAATTCTTATTTATTGGGAAAATAAAATCAGTGAGAATTCCTGCCAACGTAAACAAGGAGCCATATCCAAAAAGTCTTTTTAATTTAACATTACTAGCTGTTTGTCTTTTTAATTCAATACCGGTCAATACGCCAAACAATCCCGTAGCAATGGAAGGCAGGGTGCTGAGTATACCTTCGGGATCCCAAGTTTTAGTGAACCGGTATAAATGATCGGGGGAAAACACCAGACGATCCAGCCATGCTCCTAAATTAGTTTCGGGATCAAGATTTGCCGGACCTGTCCCCGGAACAGGTACAAAACTCATAAGCACGTAATACAGGATTAATAGCATAAATGAAACGTAAACAATCGCTCTAGTTGATAATTTCAGGAATACTATAGAGCAGGCCACAAATACTATAGCGATGCGTTGTAATACACCCGGGATTCGCAAATGACCGAAATCAAAATCAATAACATACGCAGTAATAAAAAGCCCTACACAAAACAAAAAGAATCCTCTTTTAAGGATGTTCATTAAGATATGCTGTGTATTCTCTTTCCTTTCTTTTTTTGTTGAAAGTGAAAAAACAATGGAAATCCCTACTATAAAAAGAAAAGAAGGAAAAACAAAATCAGCTGGTGTAAATCCATTCCACGCGGCATGTTCCAACGGAGCATACACGTGGTTGTAATCCCCGGGATTATTTACAATGATCATCAGCAGGATAGTTAGCCCCCTGACTACATCCAGGGATAACATCCGGCCCGGCAGTTGTAATGTTTGCATAAGCAATATGATTGAACTGCCAAGACCAGCTTTTAACTATAGTACATCTGATTTTGCAGAAGAGCGTTTTTATGGAAGAGCCTCTTTTCAAAAATAAGATAAGGCAAAGTGGAACACTATATTTTCAATACCGTAATTACCGTTCTTCGGTTCATCTGGAATTCCTCTTCCGAGCATTTTACTCCGTTCTTACAGCGATTAACAGGCCTTGTTTCGCCGTACCCAACTCCCACCACTCTTCTTTGTGCAATTCCCTTCGAGACAATATACGCGACAGCCGCTTTTGCACATTTATCGGAGAGAAACATATTGGTTTCATCGTCCCCCCGTGAATCGGTATGAGATGCCAATTCTATTTCCAGAGTCGGAACATCCTTCATCATTGCCACTATTTTATCAAGCTCTGGTTTGGCTTCTTCCTGGATGTTGGATTTCACAATATCGTAAGCTACATTTTTTATCTCAAAGGTATTGCCTGCTTTAAGTTCTTCTAAAGAAAATGTTTTCCGTATTATGCCCGGACTCATATCCAGGGTTGAAACTACAAACGTATTGGTTATAAACCTTGATTTCTCAATTTTGATCTCATATATATTTGCCGATTCAAGACTAAATAAAAAACCTCCGTTCGCATCCGACTGCACTGTCTGGGCTTCTTTATTTGAATTTATAATGGTGGCTGTTGCCCCTGAAACAGGGATTCTATTCTCCCTATTAACCACTTTAGCATCTAAATTAAAATCACTTCTTTTTATCTTTACTTCGACTTTTACGATAGCATCCGATTCTGAAGTTAATACCGGCTTTTTAGTTGTTATGTATTTTTCCTTGCTTACAGTTAAAAAATAATCCATGTCCCAGTTTGCTTCAAAATAAAACTTCCCTTCCGAATCAGTAATTTTTTCTACCGGCTTTCCATCAAAACTCTGCAGCACCACTTTTGCATCCATTACCGGCGATTCGTTGTCTTCATTCTTAACTATACCCTGCACTTCTACTTTCAGCGGCTTAACAAGTGCAAAGGAGTAAATATCATCATCCCCTTTTCCACCTGCACGGTTGGAAGAAAAAAAACCATTTTTGTTATCGGCAGAGATATAAAAAGAAAAATCATCTTTATTGGAGTTAATCGGATACCCTGCATTCATAGGCGTTTTGAATTCATCGTTTTCTGTTTCCGAAGAGTATATATCCAGCCCTCCAAGTCCGGCGTATCCATCTGAAGAAAAATATAATTTATTATCCTCGGAAAAGAAAGGAAACATCTCATTACCCTCGGTATTGATCCTTTTACCGACATTTTTTGGTTTCCCCCAGATCCCTCCTTCTTTTGTGCACACGTAAATATCTGTACCGCCAACTCCGCCGGGCATATCGGACACAAAATACAAACGCTGCCCATCGCGGCTAATTGCTGCGTGCCCCACGGAATACTCGGTGCTGTTATAATCAAAATCAAAAATCCCATTTATAGCAGATCCGTCAAAATGTGCCACGGACAGTTTGAGCTTATTTACGCCATCCTTGCCCGTCGGCGACTTCTTTTTATCGTACCTGTTCCCGGTAATGTAAAATATACTGTTCGACGGATCATAAAAAATCGGGCCTTCGTTGTACAGGGAGTTCATCTCGTCCCAGGCCGGCTGTACCGGATCAAAGGAACCGTCCGTATTCCTGTTTATGCGGAACAAACCCAAGTACGGTTGTTTATTCCAGTTGTATACATTCTTAATATCGATTGTGTTTTCCCTGTTAGATGCAAACAAAAATCGTTCTCCGCCAAACGGAAAAAAACCAAAATCGGAATTTTCTGAATTAATACTTAAGCTTGTTACTCTGTAAAAAGACGAATCTTTATAAAATAAGGGGAGTTGCTCAACAGTGCCTAGTTTGTTTGCAGCCCTTGAGTCCTGAGGTCTTTTGTCTTTGTATTTGGTATAATACTTTTTTGCTTCCCCGTATTTTTTATTTTGATCGAGCATTTCTGCATAATGAAGGATGTATAATGGGTCCGCATCTTCCATATTGGCAAGTTTTGCATACCATTCCTCCGCTTTCTGAACATTTCCTGTGAAACGATAACATTGAGCAGTACGGGAAACATAATGTATATTAGATGGCTTTTTCTTCGCCAGGCCCTCATAGATCTGCGCCGCCTCTGAGTAATCGTAATTTTCAAAATAGTTGTCGGCAAGTCTCAGTTTTGCTTTTTCCTGCGCATATAAATAAGTGCCGGACAGAAAAAAGAATAAAAGAAAAATATATCTTTTCATAATTATCATAAACACTTTAAAAATATCTTGGAGACCGTATTTTTTCCTTTTTAGAATTGAAATCATACCCCAGCATAATCTCGTGCGTTCCATTACTATATTTTGCAAGCTTTGAAATGGTAAAATCATAAGAATATCCTATCCTGAATTGGGAGTTAAACTGCTGTTGCAGCAACAATCCTATTGCATCCCCGAAACGATACATTCCGCCTATCCACAGTTTTTCATAAAAGAGGAAGTTTAAACTTAAATCTGTAGAAATCGGAGCGCCTTGTACAAATTTGAGCTGCATGGTAGGCTTGAATTTAATAAACAGGGTGCTACCTATTACACATCCCCCAATGAAGTAATAATGCATTTGGTGCACTCCTAACTGGGTTAACGAAGAATTTGCATTCTTGATATCGATCTTGTTTTGCACCAGTTTGGGAGTTGAAAAACCAAAATAGTATCTTTCTGCGCTATAGTATAAACCAAAACCAAAATTGGGCAGGAGCTTACTTGAAATATCCGATTGAAATTGCACGTCACCGGAAGCTGTGGTGTTTAATGAGCCGAAATTCGCCTGGAAAACATCTGTACCGGCTTTCAGACCGAACGCAAGTGAAGATTTTTTCATTTTAATTCTAAAAACAAAATCTGAAAAAACTCCTGTTTGCTTGACCGGACCTATTTTTTCATTAATCAGTGTAATACCAATTCCTGCTTTATCCTGCAACAAAGGTGAATTGATATTAAACATCAGGCTGGTTGGTGCACCTTCAAAGCCTACCCATTGCGTGCGGTATAGGGTGAGAGCGCTAACTGTCCCACGGCTGCCAGCATAGGCAGGATTGACCGCATTTGTATTGAACATATACTGAGTAAACTGGGTCTGTTGCTGGGCAGGTGCTTCAGTCTGACTGAGCAAAAAAGCCAACACCAGAGGTCTAAAAACTTGTATTGATTTTTTCATGTTATTTTATCTGCTTAAATAAATATATTTTTTAACGGGAGCTGAACCGTCTCCGAGATCAAGTACAAAATAATACGTTCCGGAAGGGAGTAGATGTCCCGACGATCCTTTTCCTTCGTTTGTCCCGCCCCAATCATTTTCATACGGACTTTTTTCATACACAAGATTTCCCCATTGATTAAAAATCAAAATATGATTACCGGGGTATTTTTCTATTCCTGAAATCACGAAAAATTCATTTACTCCGTCTCCGTTTGGCGAAAATCCCTGCGGAGCATTTAATACCACAGGAATCTCTTTAGTGATTTTTATAAAAATATAAACGGTATCACAAAGCGAAGGACTTCCGTTATCACAAATAACCATACAGAGGGAATCTGAACCGTGGTAATTGGACGTCGGGATATAGGTAATGCAAAACTTATTTCCTGTAATCGGCGCAGTGATGTATGTGCCGTTTACCGGCTCTTTGCAGGACGAAAATGTAAAAGACTGCCCTCCATCCACGTCGTTAACAGGCGTGCATACCTTCACGGAATGATTCTCACTCGTGACAATGGAAGTATCTTTCACTACAGGCCGATCATTTACAGGTGTAACCGTAATAAAAACTATTGCAGTATCACAAAGTGAAATCGAGGCTGTATCGCACACCGCGTACACAATCGTATCCTTTCCATTGAAGTCCTTACTCGGAAAATAGTCTATTTTGTTTCCATTCAGAACAGCCATCCCATTGGCCGGCCCCTTAACAATTGAAGTAGTAAGTAAATCCAAATTCGGATCCTTATCATTTAACTGAACATTTATGGAAGCAAAACTATCTTCCGGAAGAATAACTGTATCATTTTTTGCATCAGGTGCCAGGTTATTCAGCGTGGCTGTAATAATCACATCGTCAAACGAATCCGGACAGGGTGGAGAGGAAATGGTCCACCGGAAAGTATTTTTGCCCGGCGATAGACCCGTTACTCCGGAACCTGGATTGGAAGTCGCTGTAACAGAGCCGGTGCCTGCAACTAATGTCCATTTCCCTGTTCCTATTACAGGTACATTTCCAGAAAGCGTTGCAGCACTTGAAAGACTCGTTTGGTCAGGGCCTGCATTTGCTGTTGTAGGAGCCTGCCAGAATATGACTGTCATATCATCTGAGGACGGTATGCACGAACCGTTGGAGATAGTCCATCTTAAAACATACGATATGCCTGACGTTCCGTTAAAAACAGATGTCGGACTCTTATCGTTCACAAAGCTTCCGCCGGCTCCGCTTACTACACTCCACTGCCCGGTACCTGTAACAGGCGTATTGCCGGCAAGTGTAGTGGAAGTAAGCCCGCACATCGAAGCGCCAATCTGATCAGTGCCAGCATTTGCCGAAGTAGGAGTAGCACTTACGTTTATAGTAATGTCGTCCGAGGTAGTGCAGGTTCCATTGGTTATCGTCCAACGGAAAGTATTGACTCCCAAAGAAAGATTGGACACCCCTGAAGTTGGACTGGATGAAGTAGTTACAGAGGCACTCCCTGCAAGTATGCTCCAGGATCCCGTGGTTCCCGAAGCCGGAGTACTGCCTGCCAGCGTTGCGGTGGTTCCACCGCAAAGACTTTGATCAGGCCCTGCATTGACAGGAGGAATACTACCGTTGGTTATTGAAACATTATCGAATGAAGTACAGGAATCGTTTTTAATGGTCCAGCGGAATACAGAAGTTCCGGATGTCAGTCCGGTTATGCCTGAAGTCGGACTACCCGGAGTTGTAACCGTTCCGGTACCAGAAACTTTTGTCCATAATCCGGTACCTATCACAGGGTTATTTCCTGCCAGTGTTGCACTGCCTGAACATACCGTTTGATCCGCACCCGCATTGGCAACAGTCGGAGTCCGCCAGAAAGAAACGGTCACATCATCCGCAGAAGCTGTACAGGGAGAATTAGATATGGTCCATCTTAAAACATAGGTAGTTCCGGTCGTTCCATTGAAAGACGATGCCGGGTTTGTATTACTTCCAAAAGTTCCTCCGCTTCCGCTGACAATACTCCATTGCCCTGAACCTACCGAAGGACCATTAGCAGTGAGTGTGGTTGTAGTTAAACCGCACATAGCAGCTCCATTCTGATCTATCCCTGCATTTGCGGTGGTCGGATTCTGCCTGAAAGTGATTGTAACATCATCTAAAGAAGAGGTACATGGAGGATTGGACACTGTCCACCTTAAAACATACGCAGTTCCTGCTGTGCCGCTGAATGTGGAAGCCGGACTTAAAACATTTCCTAAACTTCCTCCAGCTCCGCTGATAATGCTCCACTGACCGGTTCCCACCGTTGCAGGTGTAGCTGTAAGAGTGGTGGTAGTTATTCCGCACATAGAAGCGCCCGTCTGATCCGCTCCGGCATTGGCGGTTGTAGGGGAAGAATTGACCATTACGATAATGTCGTCGGTAGCGACACAACCACCGTCTGTAATTGTCCACCGGAAAGTATTTATACCCGCAGAAAGGTTTGTCACTCCCGAAGCCGGGTTTGACAGAGAGGTTACTGTTGCTCCACCGGTAATAACGCTCCATTGGCCGGCTCCGGATGCAGGGGTATTACCGGCAAGTGTTGACGTGGTTGTATTGCAAAGGGTTTGATCAGGCCCGGCGTTGATCGCCGGAACATTTCCATTTACTATCGATACATTATCAAAAGAGGAACAAGCACCATTCGTTATAGTCCAGCGGAATACAGAAGTTCCTGCAACCAATCCGGATACAGTGGTGGTAAAACTGCCCGGGCTTGTAATGGTAACTGTTCCGCCACCCGAAACTTTTGTCCATAAACCACTGCCTGCCGAGGGAGAGTTTCCCGATAAAGTTGCATTACTTGAGCAAATAGTCTGATCAATTCCTGCATTGGCAACGGTGGCAGGAGCGCTGCTGGTTATGATAACATCGTCCGAGGCCGTACACACCCCGTTTGTAATGGTCCACCGGAAAGTTGAAGAAGCTCCCACGGTTAGTCCTGTTACTCCGGAGCCCGGATTACCCGGAGTTGTAATTGCCCCGCTCCCGGAAACCTTTGTCCACACACCAGTACCTGTTGTTGGAGTATTTCCCGCCAGAGTAGTTGTAGTTGCATTGCAAAGCGTTTGATTTGGCCCCGCGTTAGGCGTCGTCGGAGGTACACTGATACTTATCGTAACATCATCGAAAATTGCACAAGCTCCGTTCGTAATGGTCCATCGGAAAATGGAAGATGCTCCCACGGTTAATCCTGTTACGCCGGAACCGGAACTGCCTGGAGTTGTAATCACTCCGCTGCCAGAAACCTTTGTCCATACTCCGCTGCCCGTTACAGGAGTATTACCGGCAAGAGTGGCTGTTGTTGAATTGCAAAGCGTTTGGTCGGGCCCGGCATTGGGCGCGGTAGGTGAAGCACTGACATTTATAATAACATCGTCTGAAGAGGGTGTACAGGGAGCATTTGATATCGTCCAGCGAAACGTATTTACGCCCACTGCCAGATTTGAAACTGTGGAATTGTAAGTCGAAGGAGAATTTACCGTTCCCCCCCCGGAAATCACGCTCCACATTCCAGTTCCGGCAGACGGATTATTTCCTGCGAGCGTGCCTGTAGTTACATTGCAAAGCGTTTGATCCGAACCGGCATTGGCAATGCTGGGTGTTGTATTGACAAGTATAGTAACATCATCGGCCGAAGAAGTACAGGGAGCATTGGAAATAGTCCAGCGAAAGGTATTTACTCCCGTCGATAAATTTGACAAAGTAGAATTATAGCTTGAAGGAACATCTACAGTTCCTCCCCCGGCAATAACAGTCCACGTTCCTGTTCCGGAAGTTGCGTTATTTCCTGCAAGCGTACCTGTGGTTACATTGCAAAGCGTTTGATCCGAGCCGGCATTGGCTACAGTAGGAAGTGCATTAACAATAATGGTAACATCATCTGTGGAAGGAGTGCAGGGAGCATTGGAAATGGTCCAGCGGAATGTATTGGTCCCGACCGATAGGTTTGACACCCCTGAATTATAACTGGAAGAAGAATTCACCGTGCCTCCCCCTGCGATCACCGTCCAGGCTCCTGTGCCGGAAGACGGATTATTTCCCGCAAGGGTAGCGGTAGTTACATTACAAAGCGTTTGATCGGTTCCCGCATTTGCAGTAGTAAGTGCACCGTTTACAATTATATTAACATCGTCCGAAGAAGGCGTGCAGGGAGGATTGGCTGTTGTCCATCTGAAAACCGATGTTCCCGCGGTAAGTCCTGTTATGCCGGAGTTATGACTTCCGGGAGTGGTGATAGTTCCGCTTCCGGAAATTTTTGTCCAGGTTCCTGTACCTGAAGATGGATTATTTCCTGAAAGCGTAGCGGTACTGGTGCAAACCGTTTGATTAGCACCGGCATTGGCAGCAGTAGGAGGAGTATTGACTATTATAGTAACATCGTCCGAGGCAACACAACCCGCATCCGTAATTGTCCAGCGGAAAGTATTTGTGCCTACTGAAAGATTTGTCACTCCTGAATTTGGATCTGATACAGAAGTCACCGATGCTCCTCCCACAGTTACACTCCATGACCCAGCTGTTCCGGACCCTGGAGTATTTCCAGCCAGTGTTGCGGTTGTTGCATTGCACAGTGTTTGGTCTGAACCTGCATCCACACTCGGTACGGTTCCATTGTCTATTGACATATTATCAGAAGAGGAACAGGCCCCGTTGGTAATGGTCCATTTAAAAACAGAAGTACCGGCGGTTAATCCCGTTACACCTGAATTATAGCTTCCCGGAGAAGTAATGGTGCCACTGCCAGACACTTTTGTCCAAAGTCCGCTACCTATTGAAGGTACGTTGCCTGCAAGCGTTGTATTGCTTGAACAGATAACCTGATCACTCCCGGCATTGGCAACAGTAGGATTTTGCCAGTACGTAACTGTAACATCATCAAAAGAAGTACATGGAGGATTTGATATCGTCCATCGCAATACGTAAGTAGACCCGGCTGTTCCTGTAAAGGTAGAGGAAGGGCTGGAAGAATTTCCAAAACTTCCGGATCCTCCGCTATAAATACTCCAGCTTCCTGTTCCTGCTGATGGTGTATTGGCTGTAAGAGTAGTTGTAGTTACTCCACACATGCTCGCTCCCACCTGGTCTGCTCCTGCATTTGCTGCAGTAGGACTTTGCCAGAAGCTTATGGTTACATTGTCCATAGAAGATGCACAGGGGGCATTTGAAATCGCCCATTGCAGCACATACGTGGTTCCCGCTGTTCCTGTAAAAGTAGATGCAGGGTTTAACGCATTTCCAAAACTTCCCCCGCTTCCTCCGACAATTGTCCACAATCCGGTTCCTACGGTTGCTGCATTGCCTGCAAGCGTGGTTGTGGTCAGTCCGCACATATTTACTCCTGTTTGAGGCGATCCGGCATCTGCTGCAGGAGCAGGGGTCGCTTTAACAATTACCGAGTAGGTTGCCGTAGCAGCGGTGCAAATACTGTTGGATACGGTCATCGTCAATATAACCGTATGCCCCGCATCTCCGGCTGCCGATGTATATGTTGGTGTTAAGGTAGTAGCTCCGGAAGTGATGGATCCGGCTCCATCATCTGTCCATAATATAGTACCGTTGCTGGAAGTGGCTCCGCTCACTACGGCTGTCCCTCCCTGGCAAATTGTTTGGCTTCCTCCGGCTGAGGCGGTGGGAGCTCCCTGTACAATAACTGAGTAAGTTGCAGTAGCAGCCGTGCAGGGTGCATTGGAAACTGTCATCGTTAATGTAACCGTATGGCCTGCATCCCCGGCTGCTGATGTATATGTTGGTGTTAAAGTAGTAGCTCCGGAAGTGATGGATCCGGCTCCATCGTCTGTCCATAATATAGTACCGTTGCTGGAAGTGGCTCCGCTCACTACGGCTGTCCCTCCCTGGCAAATTGTTTGACTTCCCCCTGCTGAGGAAGTGGGGGTTGCTTTAACAACCACTGAGTAATTTGCGGTAGCATTGGTACAAATACCATTCGATACAGTCATCGTCAATGTAACCGTGCTGCCTGCATCTCCGGCTGCTGATGTATATGTCGGAGTGAGACTAGTTGCGCCGGCTGTGATGGATCCGGCTCCATCATGTGTCCATAGTATAGTACCGTTGCTGGAAGATGCGCCGCTTACTACGGCTGTCCCGCCCTGGCAGATTGTTTGACTCCCCCCGGCCGAGGCTGTGGGTATTCCGCGTACAACAACTGAATATGTTGCCGTGGCATTCGTACAAACACCGTTGGATACGGTCATCGTCAATATAACCGTATGGCCTGCATCTCCGGCCGCCGATGTGTACGTTGGTGTTAAGGTAGTAGCTCCGGAAGTGATGGATCCGGCTCCATCGTCTGTCCATAATATAGTACCGTTGCTGGAAGTGGCTCCGCTCACTACGGCTGTCCCGCCCTGGCAGATCGTCTGGCTTCCTCCGGCCGAGGCTGTAGGTGGTGCTTCAACAGTCACAGAATAAATTGCCGTAGCATTCGAACAAACACCGTTAGAGACAGTCATCGTTAATGTAACCGTATTTCCTACATCTCCGGCTGCTGAGGTGTATGTTGGTGTTAATGTTGTTGCATTGGTGATGGATCCGGCTCCATCATGTGTCCATAGTATAGTACCGTTGCTGGAAGATGCGCCGCTTACTACGGCTGTCCCGCCCTGGCAGATTGTTTGACTCCCCCCGGCCGAGGCTGTGGGTATTCCTCGTACAACAACTGAATACGTTGCCGTGGCATTGGTACAAACACCGTTGGATACGGTCATCGTCAATATAACCGTGCTGCCTGCATCTCCGGCTGCTGATGTATATGTCGGAGTGAGACTAGTTGCGCCGGCTGTGATGGATCCGGCTCCATCATGTGTCCATAATATAGTACCGTTGCTGGAAGATGCGCCGCTTACTACGGCTGTCCCGCCCTGGCAGATTGTTTGACTCCCCCCGGCCGAGGCTGTGGGTATTCCGCGTACAACAACTGAATACGTTGCCGTGGCATTGGTACAAACACCGTTGGATACAGTCATGGTTAACGTAACTGTGTTACCTGCATCACCGGCTGCTGATGTATATGTTGGTGTTAAGGTTGTCGCATTGGTAATGGAACCAGCTCCATCATGCGTCCATAAAATAGTACCGTTGCTGGAAGTGGCTCCGCTCACTACGGCTGTCCCGCCCTGGCAGATTGTCTGGCTTCCTCCAGCGGAGGCCGTGGGGCTTCCCTCTACAACAACAGCATAAGTTGCTGTAGCAGCAGTGCAGGGTGCATTGGAAACTGTCATTGTTAATGTAACTGTATTGCCTGCATCTCCGCCTGCTGATGTATATGTTGGTGTTAATGTTGTTGCATTGGTAATGGAACCAGCTCCATCATGTGTCCATAAAATAGTACCATTGCTAGAAGTGGCTCCGCTGACTACTGCTGCCGCGCCCTGACAAATAGTTTGACTTCCTCCTGCTGAAGCTGCAGGAGTAGCATTTACAGTAACGGTTTGTACCGTCGTAAGTTCACCGTTACAATTTGAAGGGGCAACTCCGGTTGCATATACGTTGTAAGCGGTAGTAGCTGTTATATTTCCGGTAGGGAGGTTTATTGTTCCTCCGGTTCCCGCAACCGCAGAACCTACATTGGAATCATCCGCATCATTTCTCAGCTGATACAGGAACCCCAACTCCGAGAAAGCTACAGTGATATTTGTTGAAGTGTTTTCGCAGATAGGATTGGTGGAAACCCCTACACTCAGATTTAATGTCGGAGCGGGATCTACAACCACGGGCGCAGATACAAGACCGGACGCATCGTCTTCTGCAGTAATCACATCCCCAGCTGAAAGGCTCGGAACCGTAATGCTCCAGTTGCCGCTTGCAACTAAGGTTATTCCCGCCGGATTTATCCCAATAAAAACCCTAATGGCTGCCCCATCAGCCTCTGCACTAATGCCGTTTACGGTCGTAGCACCAGGGCAATAGGTTCCGGTAACGGTGGGTGTAGATTGTGCAAAAAGATTTGAACAGAAAACAGAAAGAGAAAAAGTGAATACCAGTAAAAATAATTTTCGCATAATTAATTAATGTTGCTGCTTAAAGATTCTACAAAAATTTAAATTCTATGCCTGGGAGCAAAACGCATAAAAGTAACCAAAAACAGTCACAAAAGAGTATATAATGACTATAAAAGATTACATTTTTCATATGAAAATCGCCCTTCGGGTTAATTTTTCAAAAAAATATTAAGTCTTAGAAATCTCCTGTACCCGCTATAAATAATCCCAATCTACCCTTATTAAAAAAAGCGACACGATTTCTCGTGTCGCTTTTCTCTGTAGCGGGGACAAGATTCGAACTTGTGACCTTTGGGTTATGAGCCCAACGAGCTACCCCTGCTCTACCCCGCAAAGTAGCTGCAAAGATATATTTTATTAGTATACAAAGAAAAAAAATTTGACCGGCTGAAATTGCCCTATTCCATGCCTATATGCATGAGTGCGTCCCCCTCGTTTACAACGGGTTTATTATTGATTCCTATAAGAAATCCGTTTGCAGGGGCGATAAGGTGTTTTTCAATCTCAGAATAAGGAGAGCTTACCACTCCTATGACTTGGTCCTTTTCCACATAGGTGCCAAATTTCTTAGTAGTACGGAATAACCCGGAAATTTTAGCTCTTATCCATTTAGAACTGTTCAGCGTTATACTCTGGGGTTTCGTGGTGAACACGTCAAGCATCTTCAGGTTTTTCATAAGACGCAAACAACCATTCACTCCCTCCGTAATGCCTACGGTACTAAAACGGAATGACTCTCCTGACTCATATACAAGAATAGGTTTCCCGTTTTTAGCTGCTTCCTTTCGAAACGACTTGTCGCGGTAGGGAGAGTTCAAAATAAACGGAGCACCAAAACTTTTTCCCAAATCAAGACTTTTTTCATCGTCGAACACGCAGCGTACCTGGGGATAGTTATTGATTTCCGCACCGCCTGTGTGAAAATCTACTCCCATGTCAATTATCGGGATAATTTTTTTTGTGAGATCGTACGCAATGCGGCTGCCAAGCGAACCCGAACGGGTGCCCGGAAAACAACGGTTCAGGTCTCTTCCGTCGGGAAGTTCCCTTGAATGATTTAGAAATGATACAACATTGGTGATCGGAATGGCAACCACGCTGCCTCTCTGGAGATTCTCAAAATATTTTTCTTTCAAAAGATTCCGCATGATCTCTATCCCGTTTGTTTCATCGCCATGCATTCCTGCCATAAACAATACAGATGGGCCTTTCTTCTTTGCGTGAAAGACATAAACAGGTATTTCCATTTTAGCACCGGTAGGAAGGTAATACACGTTGAGATTTACCCGCATATTTTCTCCAGGTCCTATGTTAATGCCGCTTATTTTCATGTTAAAATTAAGGAATGAAGAAAATCAATCCACATGCTCATTGCGCTCTACATATTCAATCATCTTTCCGGCAATATCCACACCGGTAGCTCCTTCAATTCCCTCCAGGCCCGGAGAAGAATTTACTTCCATGACCAGAGGACCCCGGACGGACTGAAGCATATCCACGCCTGCGATGCCGAGCCCGAGCTTTTTTGCCGAACGTATAGCTGTTGTTTTTTCCTCCTCGGAAAGTTCAAGCGAAGTGGCGATCCCTCCCCGGTGAAGGTTGGAACGGAACTCCCCTTCTATGCCTTGTCTTTTCATAGCACCCACAATCTGTCCGTCCACGACAAAGACCCGGATATCCACCCCTTTGGCCTCCTTCACAAACTCCTGAACCAGTAAGTTTACCTTCACACCTAAAAATGCCTCAATCACTGATTTGGCTGATGCATGTGTTTCGGCAAGTATAACGCCAATGCCCTGTGTACCTTCTAAAAGCTTCACCACCACGGGCGCGCCGCCTGCCTGCTCGATCAGGTTATCTACATATTTTGTGGTGGAAGCAAATGCCGTTTTAGGCATTCCGATTCCTGCACGCGCAAGTAACTGCAGGCTTCTTAGTTTATCGCGGGAACGTACCAGTGCCTGAGATTCCACCGCAGTAAATATTTTCATCATTTCAAACTGACGTACCACAGCCGCTCCGTAAAAAGTAGCAGATACGCCGATCCGTGGAATAACGGCATTGATGCCCTTTACCGGTTCCCCGCTGTAATAAATGTGCGGTTTGTTTTTTTCGATTACCAATACACACTTAAGGTGGTTAAGGACAACTATTTCATGTCCGCGTTTCCTTCCCGCTTCAACCAGTCTCTTCGTGGAATATGAATTCGGATTACGGGAAAGAATAGCAATTTTCATGGATTTACGAAATACAGGTAACTGTTAAAATACGCTGCAAACCGTTATTAGGATTCAATTAGGAAAAGCGGCTGATCGTATTCAACCGGTGTGGAGTCTTCCACCAGCACCTTCACGATCTTTCCCGAGAACTCTGATTCTATTTCGTTGAATAGTTTCATTGCTTCGATGATGCAAATGGTTTGCCCCTTTTTAATTTCATCCCCCACATTTACAAAAGCAGGTTTATCAGGAGAGGAAGAACGATAAAAAGTGCCAATCATAGGCGATTTTACTGTAATGTATTTGGAATCATCGGTTACCGGAGCTGCCTCTTTTTCTTTCTTCGGAATACTTTTGGAAGGTGCCGGAGTCGCCTGAGGAGCGGCAACCTGCACCGGAGAATGCATAATGATCTGCTGTTGCTGCTCTCCATGCTTGCCAGGAGTCTTAATGGTAAGCTTAAGCCCTTTAACTTCATATGTAACCTCACTGGCTCCTGACTTCACCACAAACTTAATGAGTTCCTGAATTTCCGTTAATTTCATTTTATAGAAGTTTGAATTGCCCGACAAAGATATTATTTACAGTGAAACAAGAAAATCAACCGAAAAAACTAAATATGCAGGTTACTGCGGAATAATTTTACGGCAATTGCCATGAGGATAACTCCGAAAACTTTACGCAGAATATTGATCCCTCCCGGTCCCAGGATCTTTTCCAGCCAATACATATATTTTAAAACTACGTAAACGAAAATAAGGTTAATGAGTATGGCCACAATGATATTCTCTACATCTTTAAACTCAGCCCGAATGGAAAGTAAAGTAGTTAACGTTCCTGTTCCGGCAATAAGAGGAAAAGCAATAGGGACGATACTTGCCGTTGCAGCAGATTCATCCTTGAAAAAACGCATCCCAAGGATCATCTCAAGGGCGATAAAAAAGATGATGAGTGAACCCGCTATGGCAAAGTCGCTCACCTCAATGCCTATAAGATGCAGTATACTTTCCCCCACAAAAAGAAACACGATCATAATAATCCCGGAAACCACGGTAGCTTTTCCGCTTTGAATACTTCCGACCTTGTTCTTCACATCAATTAATACAGGCAGGGAACCAACAATATCTATCACCGCGAAAAGGATCATGGTGATGGTAAGAATATCCTTTGTGGAGAAGTTCATAAAGCGAAGGTAATGGAAATAAAATTCAGAGGAAATGCCAGGTGCGGTTTTTTTAAGCAGACGATATCCTGCAGATTTCATATCATTGCTATTTTACATTTCGTATTTTGAAAACACCTTCTTCCGAACTTTATGACCTGATCCATTCCCTCCGGCAAAACGAGAAACGTTATTTCAATGTATTCTCCCAAACCCTTGGCGGCGGAACAAAAGCGAAAAATTATACCCGGCTTTTTGCTCATATGAGCAAACAACCTGCTTTTGACGAACAGAATATACGTCATCAGGAATTAGACGTAAAGCATTTTAAACGGCTCAAGCACTACACAACCGGAATTGTACTTCGCAGCCTGGAAAATTTTTATGCGGAGAGCTCGGCGGAAATTATCCTGTACCGTTACCTGGTTCAGGCCGACATTCTTTTTCATAAAAAACAATTTTCCCTTTTAAAAAAATGCCTGGCAAAGGCAATTCAAATGGTAAAAGAGAGGGGCTTGATACAATACATGGTACCACTGGTACAAATGGCATTCAAGTCCTCCATCTCTCTAAAAGAGACCGGTAATGCTTTGAATAAATTCTCTGCAGAGCAATTGAAAAAGATTTCACACGATTCATGGAGATGGATGGAGTTACGGAGGTTGGATGCTATGTTCTGGAACCTCATTCATACCAAAGACACAGTAGGCGCCCAGGAACGAAAGCAATTCCGGTTCATTGCAAAAAGTGCCTTAACCGTTTACCATAACGGAGAAAACGGATATGCCATTGACCGTGAAGCAGCCAATGTGCTGGGACTTTGTTACCGGTTCTCGGGAGATACGGAAAAAAGTTATCAATGGAGAAAAAAGCTGATTGAGATTACAAGCGCCGATAAAAAATTTCTCTATGAACGCAGCGCAGAATACGTTGTGGCAATTGGAAACCTGATGAATCTTTGCCGGGAGATGAAAAAAAATGAGGAAGTAGAGGAGCTTTTTCAAAAAGCAAATTCATACGTTTCAAAACTTCCTTCAAAGTACAACCACCCTGACCTGGATGAACGTTTTTGCAACTTACAGAACAGTTATGTTTCCTTCTTATATGTAACCTGTCAGTACGCACAGGCAATATACCAGGGAGAAATGCTTTTTCATAAACTCCGGAAACACTCCAATAACTTCATGAATAGCATTGTCCCTGTTCTGCTCCGGAACATCGTCCTGTCCGCATTTCACACACGGGATTTCGAAACAGGAAACCGGTTTTACAGTATCTGGCTGAGGCAAAATGAACCTGAAAAAACGGATGTCCTGAATAAAAAACTTTTCGGCTTAATCCTGTTTTACGAGCAAGGAGAAAAAGACCTGACTTTCTACCGCTGCCGGTCATTCAGGTATGCACTGCTAAAACAAAAGAAAAAGAATTTTTTTGCCAAAGAGCTGGAAAAATTCATCTCGGGAACCCTGCTGAAGGTGTCTGATAAACAAGAAGAAACCGAAAAATTCCGGAATTTCCTGGCTACTATTTCTCAAGAAAAGAGAATACTTGCATCTGCCAGGGAATCCGGTTTGTTTGACTATATGAGCTGGATAGAAAAGAAAGCAAAAGTTAAATAATATAGATCGTTACTTTTAAAGATTATATTATCTTCATTTTATCCTAATAGAAAGTATTTTCCATAAATTGGAGATGTTACTTTAACAAGTTTTTGGTTAGGAATTGGACAAGGTCATTCGTTACTTTGTTTTATAAACAATAACCAAAAACTATGAAAAAAACATCTACCTGGCTGATTTCAGCGGCTGTAAGTCTCTGCGTCAGTGCATCGGCACAAACAACGGCAGTTAAAAAAGTCTTTGTTGAAGAATTCACTACCACACTTTGCGGCAATTGTCCCCCAAAATCACATAATGTGAATGCCTGGCATGAGCTGAATAAAAACAAATCCGTTTTTATGACACACCATGCAGGATTTGGAACAGATAAGATGACGACCGCGGATGCATCAGCAATCTGCAAGATGTTCTCGCCATCCACGTTCGGATTTGCTCCGGCTATAATGATTGACCGCGACGTATATCCCTGGCTGGACAGCGTTCCTTATATGACAGTAAATGGATTTGACACAGTAGCCACCCGCGTGAGTAAAAATTCCGCAAGCGTGTCCGTGAACATCCAGGGGACCTATAACAAGACCACACGCGCACTGGACGTCACTGCCACTGCTTCGTTTACCAAAGCTGTTACATCCGGAAATTACCGTTTATGTGTTTATTTAGTGGAAGATAGTGTGATCGGTTCAGGAAGCGGGTATGATCAGGCATGTTACGATGCAAAATTCGCCAATACGTATTACCCCGGGCATTACAATGCCTCCACTCACCTTATCTCTTCTTATCCACACCGCATGGTGGAACGGCAATCCCTTTCCGGTGGTACATGGGGAACAGCAGGAATTATCCCCCTTTCTCCTGCAACCAATACTCCTTATTCCACTTCCGCAACATTTACTGTCCCTGCTAATTACAACGATGCACGGATGTATATAGTAGCCTATGTTGCTTTACAGGGGGCAACCAAGCTGGATAAAAATGTATTAAATGTAAACGATGTGAAAATAAAAAGTGTATTCAATACAAACACGACTACCTCTGTAGAGCCGATCGAAAATTCACTTCACATTAACAGTATTTACCCGAATCCCGCAAAGGATAGGATCGGGGTTGCATTCACCTCCATGGATGACGGCATGACCTCGGTTTCCATAACCGACCTTTCGGGAAGAACAGTTATTGCCATGGATGAATCGGTAAATCTTATAGCTGGGAAATACGAACTGTTTATAGACGTATCATCCCTTGACAAGGGCTTATATTTCCTTACATTAAAAACAGGACATACAATTTCCACTCAGAAATTTATAGTGGAGCGTTAGTTCGCACCTGGATTTGCAAAGGTGTCCTTGGGCGAACGTTGAGGCGATTCAATCGGGAATGAGAAATAAGGAAACAATTCAGAGGTGAAAAAAAAGAGGCTGTCCGAATCAAACGGACAGCCTCTCTGTTTTAGCAGGGATACTTAAACTGTTACAGTTTAACGTTTACCGATAGGTTAAGAATAGTTCCTAATTGGCTAAAATGATACCCGTCGTAAGTCATGATAGAATATCTCTGATTAAAGGTAACCAGGTTCATTTGTATTTCCTTTTGAGTAAGATTGTAAGCCGGATCTATTTTCGTATCGCTAAGGAGCTTTTCCCCATCCGGATTTAAGGCAACCATTTCCCATTCAGGCAATACATTCAACAGGTTGTTAATGTTGAAGGCGATGGCCACTTTTTCACTCGCCTGGAAGCTGACTCCCAAATCAGTAACCAATTTGGTCTTAAATTCTATCTGCAGGTTCTTATTCATCCCGTCGTTTCTGAATTTAGTAGGACCAAATACTGTATTACCCAAGTTAAAGCTGAATTTCTTGATGTCGTAATTAATGCCAAAAATGGCTTTAAACTTAGGACGTGAAGTGAACATCAACGCTTCCTGGGTGAAGTTCACAATTGTTTGATCGTTCTCAGGTTTATTGTCGGCCTTATTTGCGTCAACTATAACTTTGGGGTTTTTAACATCTCCCACTCTTTCATTTTTCAATGTATAGTTACCAGCCAGACTAAATCCAAGTGAACCGGCACCCAGCGCTATGTTTTTATAGTTTGCAACTGCATCAATACCGGAAGTTCTGCTATCCAGAGCATTGGTGAAAAAGCTCAAGGACACAATATTATTAGCTGCCAGTATTTTGTCAAGAGCAACGGTACCTGTAGTATCTCCGCTTGGTCCGATATTGTTACTCAACACGATTCTATCAGTAACCTGTATATTGTAATAATCTAAGGTCAGACTGAAATTCTTGTTCGGCCTGGTACCTAACCCGATTGACAAGTTAGTTGATTCCTCAGGATTTAAATGAGGAATACCTAACACCTTAGCCTGAGGAGATACATTGTTAACAAGACCTGACACCTGAATACCCTGACCAGGCACAAAACTGTATTGCGCTTTTTGTGTATATATCTGATGCAATGAAGGCGCTCTGAAACCTGTTGAGTAAGAGGCGCGGAGTGTAACTTTATCATCCGCAAATTTATAGCGGGAGCTAAGCTTCCAAACCTTAGCACTTCCGAAATCACTATAGTTTTCAATACGGGCTGTACCGTTGATAAGGAAATCCTCTGTGATATCATAAGCAAGGTCAAAATATCCTCCCAGGTTGTAGCGGTTTGATTTGAAAGAGTTTTCAGCGCTGTTACCTGCATAGGAATCGGCGCCTCCTGCTTCGTAAGAAGCTAAATCACCTGCAACAATGTCAAATGTTTCGGACCTAAACTCCGTTCCGAAACCAATGCTTATCTTTTCTGAAACCTCTTTCGATATATCAATGTTCCCTACGTTGTGCGAAAAACGTGTTCCTCCTGCACGGAAAGTAATCGGACTGTTTTCCAAATACTTCAGCGAGCCTAACACCATTTCATCAGCATCTACAACACCGTTTGAATTTAAATCACCCAGGTAAACATCGGGGTTCCTCACACCTGCAGTATTTCTGTTATGTGAATTTCTTACTGTATAAAACTGAGAGTTGCCTCCTGTAGTAAAACTCACATCTGTATTCCAGCCATTTTGAGTTTTTCGAAAGCCAAATGTTCCGTTATAATCATTCAAAAGTCCGTCAAACGTAGGAACATATCCCATGTAAATTCCATCTTCACCCGGGAAGAAGTCCTTCAGGTAAGGATAGTCTGCCAATGTTCTCCAATAAGGAGTACGGTAATTTGCAAAACTATTTACTTGTTTGTAGATGTATGCTGCATTATAGTATAACTCCGTATTCTCATCCAGCCCGAAATCTCCGTTTACTAAAAATTTAGAAGCTGTCGTTTCAGGAGATCCGTTGATATTTCCTGCATCCGGTTTTTTCTGAAGAAATGCTTCCACATCTTTTACATTTGCGCCGAAGTCGCCTGCTTCACCTTTTGCATCAACGGTACCCGGGCGATTAGCTAGTCCGATTTTAGATACATCGACAGTGTAATTTATAAATCCTTTCTCTGTTACTTTCGCACCATTATTAACACTGAGTCCGAACATTTCTCCATCTCCTTCAGCTGTAATTCCTGTTCTTAAAGTAGCCGATCCCTGATCTGTATTGTCCTTCAGGATAATATTCATTACACCGGCAATTGCATCCGAACCGTACTGTGCAGATGCACCGTCTCTTAATATCTCAACACGTTTAACTGCGTCTGCAGGTATCGCGGAAATATCTGCTCCGGTTTCACCGCGTCCGGGAGATGTCTGAGTATAAATCAACGCACTGGAGTTTTTACGTTTTCCATTCACCAGTATCAGCGTACGGCTTGGTCCCATATTTCTGATCTCATACGGGTCCAAAAGAGAAGTTGCATCATTTACAGGAGTTTGCACCGTATTAAAAGAAGGAACCCTGTATTGTAATGCCTTATCAAAAGTTGTTTGACCTGTTTCCTGAAGGTCTTTTGACAATAATACGTCTACAGGAACCGGAGTGCTGATCGACGATCGTGGCGCAGTTCGTGTTCCTACAATCACCACATCTCCAAACATAAGCGCATCCTGCACCAAAACTACATCCCATGTCTTTGTTTCGTTTGCTGCTAACGTTACATTACTTGACTGAGATACATATCCAATGTATTTAACAGTAATAACATAACTGCCTGCAGAAAGGTTCAGACTATACTTTCCCTCCTGATCAGTAGTGGTACCAACACCAGGGCCTGCACTGACGCTTGCACCGATAATTGGTCCGTCTGAGCTGGTAATAGTTCCTGAGAGCTTCTGCGCGTTTACCAGCAGCGGAGTGGTAAACAACAGCGTAATTAAAAAAGAGAATAATTGTTTCATTTGGATTGGGGTTTAATTTACTAGTTACTAGTAAAATTTGACAAATATAAAAAAAATAGAACCCCTCAACGGTTTTGAAAAAATAATTTACAGGATGCCATTACCCGCAATTGTCCGATTTATACTTTCAATTTTTTATCGATCCAGCCTATTATGTCGATATCGTTAAAAATAAGATTCTCCAGCCTATTATCCAGCAACGGAATAAGTTCTTCCCTGAATTGCGCAAAGAGAGCTGTTTGATCGTTTTTAGTTTCTGCACGCAGAAATAATCGGAGGTATTTTAAGAAAAGACTTTCAAACAGGTAAACCCTTTTTCTCTTATATAAGTAACGATAGGTTGATTTTATCAAACTGGGTAGTATCAGCTGATTTCCCAATTCAAAATGTGTAATAAGGTTTAATATTCGCACTATATAATACATGTCTTCCCTGTATTGAGGCGAATCGTTAATTACCACATTACACCATTGCAACGATTGTTTGTAATTGCCGGCACCGAAATAGATACAGGCAATATTCGATTTCATGACCAAATTGAAAGAAGGCGTCATTTGTTTCTCAAATTTTTTCAATCCTTCTTCTGCTTTCAGTATATGAGGTATAGCGCTCCCGTAATCTTTAAATGCCAGTGCAATATCAGTTATACAGGTATAATAAACTTCAAATATTTTCACCTTCACATCATTGGTAACCGCCTTTTTGCCTATTAAGGATGGAATGGAAATTAATTTTTTCAGCATCTCATTGGCTTCTCTCCTATTGTTCAAATACAGTCTTTCCACAATGAAAACATTGAGTGCATAGATGTATTGACTGATATTGTCCTCTATCCGGTCAATATGAAGATCGAAAAGCGATACGAGCTTTCGGGTATACATTCTTCCCCGTTTCTTATCTCTTAAAATTCTGGAGTGTTCGATCTTTGCCAGCAGGTAGTAAACGTTCGCGTCGAAAGAATCAATCTTTAAGAAATCACGAAAATACGGGTTGCCGTAAAATGTTTTCAGGTGAATTAATTCTTCCTCATTTTTGGCCGGTCCCTTTCTCCTTCTTTGAATAAGCAGCTCATCACGCGTTTTATTGAATTCCAGTTTTGCAGTTAGCTTCTTCAATGCAGAAAAAATATTTTGGTAATATATGCCAAGCACTTCCGAGGATATTACATCCCGGTCAAATTCAATATTTTTCCGAAGAAATGATAGCGCAATCGTGTTTTCAAACCGATTATATTTTTCGGAAAGTATTTGTGCCTTTTCGATTATTTTAACACTTTGTTCATCCAGCCTTTTCTCTGAAAGCACCCTGGCAATATTCATGTGCTTGCTTATTTGCCGGTCAATGGAAGAATCTTTATGATAAATATCCAAACACTCCAGGATAAGATTATACAGGTAATTTTTTGCAGCTGAAAGATGCCCCAGGAAAGATTCCCCTTTTATTTTACGTCGCAGTTTTTCTTCGTCGTACTCTTTGAGCCTTCCGATTGATTCAAATAATTTTACATAATTATTTTTGTCCCCGATCGTATGACGGGAAGCATAAATTTTCAAAAACCTTTTCTCATTTTGCGTGAGTGACTTGATAAGATCGTGAAGGAAATCCTTTTTTTTCATTTACATAAACTGTTAAAAAACGACCTGTCACTTCAACTCCTTAATTTTATGTGCTTCATAAAGAAATTCTTACACCCAACCAAGATTATTTACACGTAACAAAACTATCAATTCTTATTTAAGTATTTTTGCCTGTCGCGTTTTGCACAGAAATCAATTGTTTTCAATATGGAATCCATCAGTGCTTTTGAAATGATCAAGATAGGCATAGGTCCTTCTAGCTCACATACCATGGGACCTTGGAAAGCCTCTGAAATGTTTTTAAATGCACTTGAAAAAGAAACCTCGCTTTCGAACATTACGGGAATAAAAATATACCTGTACGGATCATTGGCTAAAACCGGGCATGGCCACGGAACAGATGTTGCCGTATTAATGGGGCTCAGCGGGGAAGATTATACCAAAATAGATACCGATACCATTCCCTACAAAGTAGAAAAAATTAAAAAAGAGGGGCTATTATCCTTAAAACAAATAAAAACCATTCCCTTTATCTATTCCAGCGATCTTATTTTTGAGTTTCATAAAACCCTCCCTTTCCATGCCAACGGGATGGAGTTTATTGCCGCGCTTAAGGACGGATCTTTCATTAAGAAAAAATATTATTCACTGGGAGGAGGATTTGTAGCAACGGAAAATGAGAATAGCATTAAGAGTAATTCCATTGTCACCCCGCATCCATGCCACCACGCACTGGATATAATTGATAACTGCACTAAATTTGGTATAAGGGTATCTGATCTCATATATATAAATGAACAATCCTGGCGTACCAAAGAGGAGATTCAAGTGCTTGCTTTGCGTATATGGGAGGAGATAAAGGATTGTATTTTCAGGGGAATAAGTAAAGGTGGCCAGTTACCCGGAGGACTAAATGTAAAAAGACGGGCATTTGAACTTAACCGCCATTTAATGAACGGAAGAAATTATAATACCCTGGATGAATGGATAGCTATTCTGAAGAAGGAAGATCGTGATTTTAATAAAATAAACAAATGGATATCCTGTTTTGCTTTAGCGGTTAATGAAGAAAATGCTTCCTTCGGTCGTGTTGTGACGGCACCTACCAACGGGGCTGCAGGAGTTATACCCGCCGTATTGATGTATTCTTATTGTTTCATTAGCGGCTTTGATAATGATAAAGTGATCCGGTTTATCCTGACGGCTGGCGAAATAGGTACCCTGTTTAAAAAAAATGCAACCATATCCGCAGCCATGGGAGGATGCCAGGCTGAAATCGGTGTTTCTTCTGCCATGGCGGCGGCGGCACTTACCGAATGTATGAACGGAACACCGGAACAAGTGCTCATGGCCGCCGAAATATCCATGGAGCATCATCTCGGGCTTACCTGCGATCCCATCGGTGGCTTGGTACAAATCCCCTGCATAGAACGTAATACCATGGGCGCAATCAAAGCCATTACTGCTTCAAACATAGCTCTTGAAAGTGATCCGAAAGCTGCCAAAGTCAGCCTAGATGCAGTCATAAAAACAATGTGGGATACCGCCCGTGATATGAATACGAAATACAAAGAAACTTCGGAAGGTGGCCTTGCTCATAATATTTCCGTGAACGTAACGGAGTGCTGACCAAGGATACAGGCACTTATTCAAAACTGGTTTTAGCTTTATTTTTTGGATTTCTTTCAATCCGCATTCCATCCTAGTTTTTCCCTTTTTTACATAGATAATATATCTTGACTCATTAATACGACGTATTTTTGTTATAATTAAAGTATTAATAATCAATATTATACTATTAAAATCCGCTATATATGTATTATTTGAGTTTTTAATTTTTACAAAACAAAGCTTGTTTTTCGTTAATAGATTGATCAACTTCGATAAACAATCAGGCATTTCTTAATTATTCTCTAAAATAAATAAACTAACAACCATTTTCATGAAAAAAACATTTACAAACGCGATCGGGAAAATATTCCTCGCAATGGTTTTGCTAACCACAGCGCATTTGTACGCGCAGCAGTCCGCTCAAAATAAAATTATCCAGCAAAAGGATTGTTTTTCTCCTAAAGCTAAAGATCTGAATTACATACCGGTCGGGCAAGTATTTTCCGAGACCAAGTCTATTAGTCCCTTTTCCATTTCCAAAAAAATATACAGTCTTGCTTTGAGCGCCGATGTAAAACTTGACAATAAAGCCAGTTTGGTAAGAATAATTCTTATCGATGAGAATGCTACTGAACATCTGGTATACGAAACCTATCCAGTAATCGCGGATAGCAAATCTTTTACAGTTGAAAATATCTGCGAAGAAACCAGCCTTTTAAATGGAATTGTACCTGTTTCATTACAAATTCAAACGGTAAATTCCAGTATCGCTGTTAAAGATCTGGCGGTTTCCTATACACAACCTAATTACAAACAAGGTGAATTCGTCGCACTTAGCCAGCAAATTATGGATGCCCAGAATGATGCTAAAATTGAAATTATCAACAAAAAGAATAAAATTAATGGAATTAACTGGTTAGCAGCAAGAACAGACGTGTCTCACCTTCCATACGATGAAAAGAAAATGCTTATCAATGGCATAGATGGTGTATTGAATTTTCAAGGACTTGAATATTACAAGGAAGGAATTTTTGTTTATGACCTGGGCCATGGGGATGCTGAGGTGAAGGAAGAATCGTCGCTTACCTTAATTGACCACTGGGACTGGAAAGAAAGGCATGGAGCCAATAAACCTGGCTCACCCTACTACGATGGAGATGTAAATAAAGGCGGATGGTTTACTTCAATAAAACATCAGGGTGTACCTAAAGAATGTAGCCACTGCTGGGCCTTTGCACCCACAGCTACGCTTGAGGTTTTAACCAATTTATATTTCAATCAGCACCTGGACCTGGATCTATCCGAACAACAAGCGGCTGCGTGTAGCGGAGGGGCAAGCGGAAGCTGTGCAGGAGGAAGTTCCTCGTCAACTGCAAATTATATTGCCAGTACCGGATTAGTGGATGAAGCCTGTATGCCATATAAAAGCAGCGATGGTATTGCATGCTCAAGCGTTTGCAGTAGCCCAACAAATAAAATAAAGTCCGGAGCACGTGTTTCACTCGGAAGTCCTACGGATGATGCTATGAAAAAATACATCATGGATTACGGCCCGGTTACCAGCGGAGTTAACGGGATGTGGCATTTTATGTGTCTGGAAGGTTTCTTTAAAGATCCTGCCGATGGAAAGAATGTATGGATCTTTAAAAACAGTTATGGGCTCAATTCCGGAACTAAAGGGTTTCTCAATATTAAAATAACAGGCTCCGGAACCTATGATAAGCTGTATGGAAACTTTGCTTTTAAAACTCCTTTCACCAGCTTAAAAACCTATTCGGTTTCATGTAACGACAAGGATGGAGACGGTTATTACTGGTGGGGTATCGGACCTAAGCCTTCCACATGCCCTGTCAATAGCTCTAACGACAAGGATTCGGACGACTCTGATCCATGTATTGGCCCGCTGGATGCTGACTACAAAGGAATAGTGCTGACAGGTCCTAACTGCTTAACCAATGTATTTGAACCTACTGAAAGCAATATCAATCTGAAAGTGTTCCCTAACCCTGCAACCGGCCCTGCAACACTGAGCTATTCCCTGCCTTCAAAAGCAATCATCCGGCTTTCTATTTTGAATTTATTGGGTGAAGAAACCAGGGTATTGGTGGATAATAAAGAATTACAGGAAGGATTTCATTCAGCAACTATCGACAACCTGGGATCCGGAGTATTCTTCTGTAAATTATCCTTTCCCAACTATTCTTTCACCACTAAGATTGTTGTGATTAAATAATATTGTTTGTTTGAACATAAAACTCCCTGTGATCTTTTTCGCAGGGAGTTTTTAGTCATACATGTTCCCTTAATATCCACCGGGATTAATTTGAAATAGGATGAAGAATAAATTACTTTCTGTCGCATTTATATTCGTTTCTGCAATTGTTTCAGGACAAAGCTGCAAGATCACACCTTCTAAAACAGTTACCGTTTTAGCCCCTTACAGTGATACAAGCAAATTTGAAATTTATTTTGAAAATATTTCCGATAACACCGTTACCCTGCATTGGGAACTTATTTCCAATAAGCTGGTTGCAGGGTGGGATTGCTTTATATGCGATAATGTCAGTTGCTGTGTGGGCGTGCCTCAAAAAGGAACACTGCCTTACATTGATCCCGGGATAGAAGTCTACCTGGCGTTGAACGTAAATCCCAAAACTATTCCGGGAGAAGGAACATTGAAGCTGTATGTATATGAAGATGGAAATCCAACGGGAGGAGATACTCTTACATGGATCGTAAATTCCTCTCCGACAGGTATAAATGACATCAGGGTAAATTCGGATATTGCGGTATTCCCTAACCCGGTGTCTGATTATGCAACGATTGACCTGTATTCATCTCCTCTAAAGGAGATGAATAATGTTTTATGCATTTATAATTCCACAGGAGAAAAAATACTGGAAAAAAATATATACACTCATTCTGCTCTTGAAAAGCTGGATGTAACCGTTCTGCCGAAGGGAATATACCTCCTTGTACTAAAAGGTAAAGACGGAAGCCAACTTCCAAAAACCTTTATAAAACAGTAATCCGCAACACACCTTAACAACTTGAAAAGCTGTCCCGGAACAGCTTTTTTTGCATACAAAGGAAAATACGGATGTCGGGTGTCGATACCACGCTGGAAAATTTTCCCGAAAACGTACGCATTCATAAATTATTCCCATTTTTGCTTGTGTAGTACTTTGATGAAGCAAGACTACCTGATTTATTATGACACAAGAAGAGCTATTCAAGAATATTATTTCCCATTGCAAAGAGTACGGATTTATTTTCCCTTCATCTGAAATTTACGATGGACTGGGTGCAGTGTATGATTACGGCCCATACGGAGTAGAGTTGAAAAATAACATTCGTGAATATTGGTGGAAATCCATGGTGCAGATGAACGATAATATTGTTGGCCTGGATGCTTCGATTTTCATGCACCCTACCGTTTGGAAAGCCAGCGGGCACGTGGATGCTTTCAGTGATCCGCTCATAGATAATAAGGATTCAAAGAAAAGATACCGGGCGGATGTTCTAATTGAAGAACATATTTCAAAAATAGAAGCGAAGATTGATAAAGAAGTAGAAAAAGCAAAAAAGCGTTTTGAAAATTTTGATGAGACAATGTACCGCTCCACTAACCCCCGTGTGGTGGAGTATCAGAAAAAGATAGACGAGATAAACATCCGGTTCAAAAATGCGTTGGAAAAAAATGACCTGTCTGATGTAAAACAAATTATAGTTGATTGCGAAATTGTTTGCCCTGTATCAGGTACAAAAAACTGGACCGATGTACGTCAGTTTAACCTGATGTTTTCCACCCAGATGGGCTCGGTGAGTGAAGACGCCAATACAATCTATTTACGCCCGGAAACAGCCCAGGGTATTTTTGTCAACTTCCTGAATGTGCAGCGTTCTGCACGAATGAAAATACCGTTTGGGATCGCGCAAACAGGAAAAGCATTCCGAAATGAAATTGTTGCGAGGCAGTTCTTGTTTCGTATGCGGGAATTCGAACAAATGGAAATGCAATTCTTTGTTCGCCCCGGGGAAGAGATGCAGTGGTACAGTGCCTGGAAAGAAAAACGAATCAAGTGGCATCAGGCCATGGGATTTGGTACAGACAAATACCGTTTTCACGATCATATCAAGCTTGCCCATTACGCCAATGCTGCCTGTGATATTGAGTTCCTGTTTCCATTTGGATTTAAGGAAATTGAAGGTATTCACTCGCGCACAGACTTTGATCTAAGTTCTCACGAAAAGCATTCCGGTAAAAAATTGCAATACTTTGATTCTGAGCTGAACAAGAACTATGTTCCGTACGTCATAGAGACTTCCATTGGTCTGGATCGCATGTTTCTTGCTGTGCTGGCTTCCGCTTTTGAAATTGAAAAACTGGCCCCGATGGCTATCGGGACTCCGGTGGCAGGCGAAGAAAGCAACGAACGTATTGTACTGAGAATCCCTCCTGCTCTTGCGCCGGTAAAAGTGGCCGTATTTCCTCTTGTGAAAAAGGACGGATTACCGGAAAAAGCCATGGATATTTTTCATAAGCTGAAACATATATGCCGTTGTTACTACGAAGAAAAAGATACCATTGGGAAACGTTATCGCAGGCAAGATGCAGTTGGAACACCTTTTTGTATTACTATCGACCATGAATCGCTGAAGGATAATTGCGTTACGTTGCGACACAGAGACTCCATGCAGCAGGAAAGAATTCCGATTGAGAAAATACAGGAGATTGTGGAAAAGAAAATAAGTATGAAAAACCTCCTTTTTACACTCTAATTTTCTTTTTTCATTTTTTTAACAGTTGCTTGAAAATAACGTTGTTTTATTTCGTTATTATTGCACTGGGTACAGAGAAGGAACAACTCTTGATGTATCATCCGCTGAACCTGTCAATCGTTTAAGATATATTACCTGTACCGATAAAAAATGTCTGATTCTCTTGTAATCATACCCACCTATAACGAAAAAGAAAACATCGAGAAGATGATACGGAAAGTATTTTCACTTCCCGTCCCGTTTGATATTCTGGTTGTGGACGATGGCTCTCCGGATAGCACACCCGAAATTGTAAAAAATCTTCAGAATGAATTTCCAGGTAAGCTTTTCATTGAGGAAAGAAAGGGCAAACAAGGCTTAGGGACCGCCTATATTCATGGCTTTAAATGGGCGCTTGCTAAATCCTATGAATATATTTTTGAAATGGATGCAGATTTTTCCCATTCGCCCGAGGATCTGATCCGGTTACAGGACGCCTGCCGGAAAGGAGCGGACGTAGCCGTAGGCTCACGCTATGTAAAAGGGGGGTCTGTGAAAAACTGGAGCATGGAGCGCATTATTTTGTCCTATTTTGCCTCGTTATATGTAAAATCGGTCCTTTGGGTGAATATCAATGATACAACTGCCGGGTTCAAATGTTATAAAAGAAAAGTACTGGAAACCATCAATCTGGACAACATAAAATTCACAGGATACGCTTTCCAGATCGAGATGAAATATACGGCCCATAAACTAGGCTTCAAAGTAGTTGAAGTTCCGATAACCTTCAAAGACAGAACAGAAGGGACCTCAAAGATGAGCATGGGAATTTTCAAGGAAGCATTCTGGGGAGTGCTTCAGATGAAATTCAGGAAAATTGAAAGGAGGTGAAAACATTAATTACAAATGCAATCATTGTAAACGAAGGAAAAACGTTCCCTGGGAGCGTGCTGATCGAAGGAGATTTTATCAAAGATGTTTCTCCGAATCCTTCACCTTCTGCGACCGGTTCTTCCAGGATCATAGACGCAAAAGGGAAATACTTGTTGCCTGGAGTAATAGACGACCAGGTTCATTTCCGGGAACCCGGACTAACCCACAAAGCCGAAATATATACCGAATCACGAGCTGCTGTAGCCGGGGGGGTTACTTCTTTCATGGACATGCCTAATACCGTCCCCAACACACTTACACAGGAATTGCTTGAGGATAAATATGTAATTGCTTCCGAAAAATCCCTGGCCAATTATTCTTTTTTTATGGGCGCTTCCAATAATAATATTGAGCAAGTGCTTAAGACAAACCCAAAAAATGTCTGTGGAGTAAAAATATTTATGGGCTCCTCAACCGGGAATATGCTGGTTGATAACCAGAATACACTGGAAGATATTTTTTCAAAATGCAAAATGCTGATCGCCACGCATTGTGAAAACGAGGATATTGTAAGGAGAAATATGGAAAAGTTCAAATCCGAATATGGCGAAAATATTCCCATTGAATGCCATCCGCTGATCCGGAGCGAAGAAGCATGCTACAGATCATCCGCCCATGCCGTGGAGCTCGCAAAAAAATACAATACCCGGCTTCACATACTTCATATTTCCACCGGCAAAGAGCTCGAACTTTTTGACAGCAAAACTCCTTTAAAGGGGAAACGCATCACTGCTGAGGCCTGTGTACATCATTTATGGTTTTCAGAAGAGGATTATAGGACCAAAGGAAATTTTATCAAATGGAACCCGGCCGTTAAAACAAAAAATGACCGGGAAGCTATACTGAAAGGTGTCCTGGAAAATAAAATTGATGTCATTTGCACAGATCATGCTCCGCATACGCTGGAGGAAAAAAATCAACCCTATTTTAAAGCTCCTTCAGGAGGACCGCTTGTTCAGCATTCGTTGGTTGCAATGCTGGAATTTGCTCATCAAAAAAAGCTGACCATTGAAAAAGTGGTGGAAAAAATGAGTCATGCCGTAGCGGATTGCTTTCAGGTTGAAAACCGCGGCTATCTCCGCCAGGGTTATTTTGCAGACCTGGTTCTGGTAGACCTGAACTCCTCATGGACTGTGGAGAAATCCAATGTCCTTTCAAAATGTGGCTGGTCTCCATTTGAAGGAACTGCTTTTCGTTCGAAAGTCACACACACTTTTGTTAACGGGCATCTAGCTTATGCCGATGGGAAATTTGATGACTCGCGTAGGGGTAAGCGATTAACGTTTACCAGAAATTAGATCATGCAGGCAGTTGGATTTTATCTTGCGCTTCCGTTTATCTACCTGATTTCTATTCTTCCCTTTCCCATTTTATATTTACTTGCTGATTTTGTTTTTATTCTGATGTATTATGTGACCGGGTACAGGAAAAAGGTAGTGTATGAAAACCTCAGAAAATCTTTTCCTGAAAAATCAGAAAAGGAAATTAAAAAACTTCAAAAAGAATTTTACAGGCACCTGGCTGACCTGCTCCTGGAAATTTTAAAAACACTTACAATCAGCAGAAGCTCCATGCTGAAGCATTGCCGTATGGACGAAAAATCCATTGAGCTGATGGAACAATTTTACAGGGAGAAAAAAGATTGCATCCTGGTATTGGGCCATCTCGGAAACTGGGAATGGGCCAGTAATACCTTTAGTATAGTTTGTAAGCAATCCCTTTACGGAATCTACCATCCTTTAACAAATAACCATTTCAACAGCCTGCTTTTTGGAATGCGCACAAGATTCGGCACCACCCTTATCGAAATGAAAAATACGTTTCGCGATATGATTTCCTTAAAAAATAGAAATGCCTCTGACAAGGCTACCGGACAGCCTAATAACATCCGGGTAACAGCTACCGCCTTTATTGCCGACCAGACCCCTCCTCCCGAAGGGGCCTATTGGACAACTTTTATGACCCAGGATACGCCTGTATTCCAGGGAACAGAGAAAATTGCCCGCAAACTTAACTATCCCGTCATTTTTATGAGCATCAGCAAGGTTAAACGAGGGTACTATTTAATAAGCTCCGAAATGCTCTGTGAAAACCCTGCCGCGACCTCCGAAGGCGAAATATCAGAGATGCATACGCGGAAATTAGAAAAGGAAATTCGAAAAAACCCGCAATTTTGGCTTTGGTCACACAAACGCTGGAAGCATATACGGGCGAACTGAGTAATTCAGTATTATCATTATATTTGCGCTCATTTTCATTTGTGAGAACAGGTAAGGAGTTAATATTGGCTACAAAACCTTTTGCATCTGAAATCAGATGGAAAAGCTGGCTTGCTACACTTTCGACATTGTGCCTGCTGATTACTTTTCATGTAGGAACATTTATAAACTTCTATCCTGCCCTGAAAGTTGTTTCGAGCGTATTTACAGGACTGCTGATTTCGAGGATGTTTGTCATTTATCACGACTACTCACATCACACCATTTTATATAAATCAATTCCGGCAAAAATTATTTTCTCGCTTTTCGGACTGTATATGTTAGCTCCCACCAGCATCTGGAAACGATCGCACGATTATCATCATAATAACAATTCGAAACTTTTCAGTGCCAGCATAGGTTCTTACCCTATTTTCTCAAAGCAAAAATTTCTTGCCGCAACTAAAAGTGAGCGCAGGGAATATCTTGCCGTCCGGCATCCTCTTAATATGATCTTTGGTTATTTCACGCTTTTCAGTTTTGGGATGTGTATCCTTTCTTTCTTATCCAGTCCCCGCAGGCATTATGACTCGCTTATTTCACTTATACTGCATCTTACCTTTATTGTTTGTACCATTTATTTTTTCGGCTGGATAACATGGATCTTAGCCATCCTGATGCCTTTCTCTATTGCTTGTGGGTTTGGGGCATATCTTTTTTATGCCCAGCACAATTTCCCCGGAGTTACATTCAAGAATAACATTGAATGGAGCTATGACCACGCCGCTCTGGAATCATCCAGCTACATGAAAATGAATCCATTCTGGCAGTGGGTCACCGCAAACATCGGGTTTCATCACATTCACCACCTTAACGCAAAGATTCCATTTTACCGCTTACCGGAAGCAATGAAGGCAATCCCTGAACTGCAAAACCCCAAGATTACTACACTGTGGCCTTCCGATATAATTAAATGCTTACGCCTGAAAGTCTGGGATCCGGATATACAGAAAATGGTTCCGCTTAGTGCCATTTAACTTAATTGGTCTGATACATGAACGGCGTCATTACTTCTTTCGAAGAATATCTTTCGGAATACAAAAAAAGCATTGATAATCCTGAACAATTCTGGGCTGAAAAAGCAGCAGGATTTGCCTGGAAAAAGAAATGGGATAAGGTTCTTGAATGGAATTTTACCGGGCCGGATGTTAAGTGGTTTATCGGAGGTAAACTCAACATCACCGAAAATTGCCTGGACAGACACCTTGCTCAACGGGGAGACCAGGTTGCCATACTGTGGGAACCAAATAATCCAAACGAAAAAGGAAGAAAGATCTCGTATAAAGAGCTTCATGCTGAAGTCTGCCGTTTTGCCAATGTTCTGAAAAAAAACGGAGCAAAAAAAGGGGACCGAATCTGCATTTACATGCCCATGGTCCCGGAACTTGCCATTGCCGTTCTGGCCTGCGCAAGGATTGGAGCCATCCACTCCGTGGTGTTTGGAGGTTTTTCATTCCAGTCACTTGCTGACAGAATCCACGATGCAGATTGCAACATGGTAGTTACCGCCGACGGTGCCTTCCGGGGAGCAAAGGATATTCCATTAAAGAGTGTGGTTGACGAAGCGCTTAAAGCTTGCCCTTCGGTAAAGAAAGTGATCGTATTAAAGCGAACAGACACTGCTATTCAAATGCAAAATGGCAGAGATGTGTGGTGGCATGACGAAGTAAGGGGAGTTGAATCTGATTGCGCCGCTGAAACCATGGACAGCGAGGACATGCTTTTTATTCTCTATACAAGCGGATCGACCGGGAAACCGAAAGGGGTGGTACACACCACGGCCGGATACATGATTTATGCTGATTACACGTTCAGAAATGTATTTCAATATAAGCAGGGAGACACTTATTGGTGCACCGCGGATATCGGATGGATCACGGGGCACTCTTATTTGGTATACGGACCATTGCTTGCCGGCGCAACTACCCTGATGTTTGAAGGCATACCAACGTTTCCCGATGCAGGCAGGTTCTGGAGCGTTATTGACAAATACAAGGTAAATATTTTTTACACCGCTCCTACTGCCATCCGTTCGCTGGAGGCCATGGGATTGGATTTTGTAAAGCCTTATAAATTAGATTCTCTTCGCATACTGGGAACCGTGGGAGAACCAATCAATGAAGAGGCCTGGAACTGGTACAATGAAAACATAGGCAAGAAAAAATGTCCTATCGTTGATACCTGGTGGCAGACCGAAACCGGGGGAATCATGATCTCGCCCTTGGCGGGTATCACCAAAACAAAGCCATCTTATGCCACACTTCCGTTACCGGGCATTCAGCCTGTACTACTGGATGAAAGAGGGAATGAGCTTACCGGAAATAACGTGGAAGGAAGACTATGTATGAAATTCCCCTGGCCGTCCATCATCCGCACAACGTATAATAACCACGAACGTTGCCGCGATGCTTATTTCTCCCAGTTCAAGGGGTATTATTTTACCGGTGATGGCTGCAAGCGTGACGAAAATGGCTATTACAGGATAACAGGGCGTGTGGATGATGTAATAAAAGTCTCAGGCCATCTATTGGGCACTGCCGAGATTGAGAATGCAATTAATCAACACCCCGATATTGTGGAAAGTGCAGTAGTAGGGTTTCCACACGATATTAAAGGCTGGGGCATTTATGCGTATGTTATTCCTGAAAGAGAAAGGGCTGATCTAAGCGAACTGAGAAAAGAGATTATTTCTACCGTAAATAAATTTATGGGTCCCATTGCCAAACCCGATAAAATTCAGGTTGTAAAAGGCCTTCCTAAAACCAGAAGCGGTAAAATCATGAGAAGGATTTTAAGAAAAATTGCAGAAGGGGATGTTGCCAACCTGGGAGATACCTCCACCCTGCTTGATCCTTCTGTGGTTGACGAAATAAAAGAAGGAGCTGTTAATTGATTTATAATTACAGATAAGCTATCTAATAAAACCATGTTACTCCAACTAACAGAATTCTATCTCCGGGACATAACTAAACTCCGGGAGGAAATTTTACTCTATAACAACGAAAGCGATCTCTGGGTTTTGAAAGGAGATGTTAAAAATTCAGCCGGGACACTTACGCTGCACCTGATCGGTAACCTGAAACATTTTATCGGCGCCCAGCTTGGAAATACGGGATATATCCGTAACCGTGAAAAAGAATTTGCAGACAGAAATGTTCCAAGAGAAAATATGCTGAAAGAGATTGACGAAGTTATCTTGATGCTGAAAAAGGTTCTGCCTGCTCTAAAAGATGCCGATCTTGATAAAGAATACCCCATTGAATTTTTAGGGGCGAAAAGAACGATCGGCTATATTCTTCTGATGCTTTCTATACACCTGGGGTACCACCTGGGACAGGTAAACTACCACAGAAGGTTAATTTGAATATACCCGTACTTTCCTGGCATTTGCAATTGCCTTTTGCTTCACTTTCTCCACATCGCTTCCTTTTTTATCATAGGACAGGCATACGGCCATTCTTCTGTATGATCTTGTAGAAGGTTTCCCGAAAATTCGTATGTCCGTCTGCTTTTGCAAAATTGCTTTTTCAATCCCTGAGTAAGATGGATTGAGTCCTTCTTTGGAGGCAAGAATAACAGCACTTGCTCCTACCCTTTCCAGGGTAATTTCGGGGATTGGTAATCCCAACACGGCTCGTGCATGCAATTCAAACTCTGAAAAATTTTGTGTGCCGGCCAGCGTAACCATCCCCGTATCATGCGGACGGGGAGAAAGTTCCGAAAAATAAACCCCTTCTCTTTTGGAAAGAAAAAATTCCACTCCCCATATTCCCGTCCCTGTAAGCGCCTTTGTTACTTTGGCCGCCATCTTCTGAGCTTCTTTTAAGTGTACCGGACTCATGGGATGCGGTTGCCAGCTTTCCTGATAATCGCCCCGCTCCTGACGGTGCCCGATAGGAGGGCAAAAAAGCGTTTTTCCATTATTCTGTGTAATAGTTAACAATGTAATTTCAGAATCAAATTTTATAAATTGCTCCACTATTACTTCCATCAGGTCGCCGCGTGTACCTGCCAGGGCGTATTCCCACGACTTTTGAATATCAGACAATGACTTTATTACCGATTGCCCCTTTCCCGAGGAACTCATTAACGGTTTCACTACACAGGGTATACCGATCTCATGAACTGCTTTTGTGAATTCATCCAGGGTTTGAGCATACGCATATCTGGCTGTTTTGAGTTTTAGCTCTTTTGCCGCCAGGTCACGAATGGCTTTTCGATTCATGGTAAAATTGGCTGCTCTGGCCGAAGGCACTACCTGGAAACCCTGCTTTTCATAATCATAAAACCGTTCGGTGCGGATTGCTTCTATTTCCGGAACAATAATATCCGGTTTATGCTTTGCAACAATTCTATCCAGGGCTGTTCCATCCAGCATATTGATAACCTCCCGTTCATCTGCAACCTGCTGGGCCGGAGCATTGTTATAGGAATCAACAGCGACTACATACTGGCCAAGGCGTTTTAACGCAATCACAAATTCTTTTCCGAGTTCACCGGATCCCAGGAGGAGTATTTTTTTCATACGTGCAACTAATAGTATGGACCTTAAAGTTAGAAAAAACAAAACTTGAGCATAGACAGAAGGGATTATTCGCAAAAAAAAACTCTACATTTGTCAATCTCAATCCAGAAAACCATTACTTATTATGTACGGAAATTTCAAGAATTATCTTCAAAAAGAGCTGAAAGCCATTGAAGAAAGCGGACTCTTCAAACGTGAACGAATCATCACCACCAAGCAAGGAGCAACCGTAAAAGTAAACGGTAAAGAGGTTATCATATTCTGTGCAAATAATTATTTAGGATTATCCTCCCATCCCAAAGTAGTGGAAGCTGCTCATAAAGCACTGGACAGCCATGGGTACGGAATGAGCTCTGTACGTTTTATCTGCGGAACGCAGGATATCCATAAAACATTAGAAGAAAAAATATCCGGGTTTGTCGGACAGGAAGACACTATACTATATGCCGCCTGCTTTGATGCAAACGGCGGAATATTTGAACCATTACTTGGAGAGGAAGATGCTATTATTTCGGATGAGCTGAACCATGCTTCCATCATTGATGGGGTACGTCTGTGTAAAGCCCAGCGTTACCGCTATAAGAACTGCGACATGAACGACCTGGAAGAACAATTGAAACAAGCACAGAAGCAAAGACACAGATTGATCGTTACGGACGGAGTTTTTTCCATGGATGGATTTGTGGCACCGCTTGATAAGATCTGTGACCTGGCTGATAAGTACAATGCCCTGGTAATGGTGGATGAGAGTCATGCCAGCGGATTTATTGGCAAAACAGGAAGAGGCACTATTGAGTTAAAAAATGTAATGCACCGTGTAGACATCGTTACAGGAACCCTGGGCAAGGCACTTGGTGGCGCCATGGGCGGGTTCACCAGCAGCAAAAAAGAAGTGATCGATATGCTGCGCCAGCGCTCACGGCCGTATTTATTTTCCAATTCACTTGCTCCCCATATTGTTGGCGCCTCCATTGCAGTACTTGATATGCTGAGCGAAACAACTGCCTTGCGGGACAAGCTGGAATGGAATATCAATTATTTCAAGGAAGGAATGCGAAAAGTTGGCCTGGAATTTAAGAATGGAGATTCTGCCATTGTACCCGTGATGCTGTATGATGCAAAACTTTCTCAAACCTTTGCGGATAAACTTTTACAGGAAGGCATTTACGTTATTGGATTTTTCTTCCCCGTAGTGCCAAAGGGGCAAGCACGCATACGGGTGCAGTTATCCGCCGCGCATGAAAAAACTCACCTGGACAAAGCCATAGCTGCTTTTGAAAAGGTGGGTAAGGAACTGGAAGTAATCAGGAAATAGGTTAGTGCGAATTAAACCCCTGGCACAAAAATGAACCAGCCGGATAAATTTTATTGCGTTATAGCATCAATCCGAATGGTTTTTTTTGCAAAAATTAACGCCCCGTTTTCGTCAACACCCTTGATTATTATATCGTAGTCAGAAGCACAATCCGCAGAGTAAAATTGCAAAGTAGCTTCTCCATTTTTCAAAACTACCGATGGATTCCAATACATGGTATTTCTAAAATCAGGGATTTTTTGACCATCCTGCATCTCGTTTTTATGCTCTTTGTATTGCTGGGATGAAAGAGGGCTTAATGTGATGTAATCCACTACAACTAAATCGCCGGGAAGCTTCAATCCTCCCAGGTTCCCATCCGCAGATCTGATACTCATAATACCATTTATAATTTCACTTCCGTGAACAAAAGGTTCTGCAATCACTCCCACCGCAACAATTTTGGAAGGCGAAAGGTTTATCAGAGCCGAATCGCTCTGAAAAGGAATACCATCAAATAAAATAAGAGGTTTCTGATAGGTTACTTTCGTTCTCTTATCAAACATTTGAATCGAAAAATCCTTCCCTTTTTTCTTTGCCTGTGTATAAGGAACTATCTCATTAAAAACCTCCATCATCTCAGGCAAGTCAACATAATCCTTCAGGACTACATTCTCATATTTGTCAGAAAACGGATCAGGAAGTGTATCTAAAAAAGATTTCTTATTTTCTACGGAGTTATTAAAATTCCTGGCAACCTGATAGTTGACATACATTTCGTTAATGAGGCTTAACTTGCTCGAGTCCATGCTTTCCGGGACATAATCGTATTTTGGAAAATCAGATGAAAAATCCTGATTTATTAAAATCCCCAATTCTTTATCGGTTTGCTTTTGGGGACATACGTATATTTTATTTTTTTCATTCAAATTAGGAAGCGCTAAAATAAACTCTCCTCCTTTTTTTGTTCTGACAACATGAAATTGTTTTCCATTATCCACTATAGAGGCATACACCAAAACATCCTTTACCGGATTTCCTGTTTTACTGTCAATCACTTTACCGGAAATGCTTACGGATCGTATTTCAGGATACCACCGCACACCGGATGTATCATTGGAATCAGACACTGGCTTAAAACACCCGTTTATACCTATCCTTTCCTGCTCAGAACTGCCTTTCTTAACTACACTCACGGATATACTTGCATCGGACTTGCCTTTCAAATCAACAGCAATTAAGCTCCGGGAAGAAAAAACTTCCTTTGAAGTAATAATTTCAAATCGGTTGTCCGAAAGATTTACCAACGTATCCTTTTTACATTTTATGGTTCTGATATCTTCTTTCGAAGGCAGCTCCGGATTTATAATTGTTAATTGACTGGTATAAAACAATTCGCAATTGAAATTTCTCATGTATTGCGTGTAGGCTCTTAAATAATAATTTCCCGTAATTATATCCGCAGGTATCTCAATGCTTCCGTGACCCATTCCATTTATCAGTTGTTCCTTTTTCTGGACCACAGGGATATCTTTCTGATCATACAATTCCAAGTACAGAATATTACTGAATACAGTATCATTATTCAGATTGGAAAGCATGCGATTTGCTGTAAATAAAATATTTTCACCTGAAAAATAAATTGTCCGGTCCGTTGAAAAAATTACTTTCTCCCGAATAGGCTTAGGAACAGGTCGGGAACGGTTGATTTGTGCAAACAGGAAAGAGGAACCGTTTGCCAGGAATATACAAGATATAATAAGCTGTCTAAATGACATAATTAGTCGTTTTATTATTCAATCCAAAAATCAGGTTTTTGAAGAAATCCCGCAGCTCTGCAATCCGCGCATTCTGCATCTATATCCAAACCAACCATAAAAGTTCCAACTATATAAATAGGCCAATCCTGCTGGGTTGTTGCATTAAGTCTTTTATAAAGAGGTACTTTGGAAGGCTCTGGTAACAGGCAGGTAGAATACTCATAAAGACCCAATGGTAAATGATCCACAAATATCCGTTTCTGGGATAATCCCCCAACCATAAAATAACCCAATACCGGTTTTTCAGGATCACTTAGATTAATTACATTGCCTTTTACCTGATACGGTTGCTGAGAATACAAAGAACCCTGGCTGGCATTCATTTTTTTTACTGTACTCCAATAGGTATATTGCTTTTTGGTAAAAGTATATTGTTTTACGGTTAAGCAGTAACGCATCGCAAGCGCATTTGAATAGGTATCTTCATAGTTCAGCGGAAAATGTATCGCCTGGCTTTGGTTTTGTTCCAGAGGATCAAACGTGTATATTCCTATTATGGGCTGAGTCCGGTAACATATTTGTAAGGAGTCGGGATTGGGAAAGGGTTTTATTGCAGCTGGTGCTATTCCGCCTTCGTAATAAAAAAATATTTTATGGTCTGTTTTAAACTTATAAGTGCTTTCCAGTGACCAGAATAAATAATTGCTATCCGCCGTTGAGTAATTTTCTGCATCTACATAAAACTGGTACCCATCCCGGTCATTTTTACGTTCGTATTCTGCACTTAATGATTGAATACCTACACCTTTTTTCAATATTTCCTCCTGCGATTCGTACACTTGATCGTCCGGTGCGGAAATTTTTAGTTTGTATTTCCTGCCAACCACGCCCTGCATACCCAGCGAGTCCGTTTTATATACGCCTTCTGAAACTTCCGTTAGCATTTCCGAGTTACCGGTATCATCTGAAATTTCCACCGTACATTTTGAATACGGAATATAACGCGATGATTCGCTTAACTTTACGGATATTGAAAGCTTAATTGTATAAGGTCCGGGTTGATCTGTAATAGCTCCTTCCACAACCAACAGCTGATCGTATTTATCGACACGCGGAATGAATTCCTTTATGCAAGAAGTATAGCCTGCAAGCACACAAAAAGAAATCAATAAAACCAGCTTCTTACGTTTCATTATCCGGCTATTTTAGTCAATCCAGAAATCAGGTTTTTTTAAATATCCATCCACCCTGCAATCATAACAAGCAGGTGCCGCAGGAACCGCATTTGGACCAGTATCTTCTACACAGACAGAATAACGAAAAATAATAGGTGGACGATCTACAAACATCCTTTTCTCATCCATCCCTGCAACCATGAAATAACCGAGCACACGTTCGCCCGGATCATTCATGTTTATTACATTGCCCCGTACCTGAAAAGGTTGCTGGGTATATAAAGAGCCTTGATCGGCATTCATTTTTTTTAATGTATTCCAAAACGTATATGCCCTTTCATTAAGGGTGTACTGGTTTACTTTCAAACTGTACCTCATAGTAAGGGCCTTGCTATAATTATCTTCGTAATTTAAGAGGGTCCGCATTCCCTGGTGTTGACTTTGTTCAGCGGTATTAAGCGTGTATATCTCTTTGATTATTTGAGTTCTATAGCACTCTTTAAAAGGGCTACCGGTCACAGGCAGATCTACCCTGAATTTATAGGTGCTTTCGAGAAACCATAAATAATAAGAGGGAGTTTCTAATACATTTTCCACATCTGTATAAAACTGTAAGCCTTCTCTTCTATAAGGGAGAGTTGGGTTATTTTTATATTCTACTTCCCCGTAAACAGAATCAATGCCTGCTCCGCTCTTCAATACTTCCTCGTAAGATTCGTACAACCTCCCGTCAGGAGCAGAAATTTTCACTTTATATTTTCTGCCCACAACTCCCTGCATGCCTAACGAATCTGTTTTATAAACTCCTTCCGCCACCTCGGTCAGTATTTCTGTATTACCTAAATCATCTAGTATTTCTACCAAACAGTTTGAATAGGGTTGGTACTTTGAAAATTCCCGCACATCGCCTGATTTTGAAAGCTTAACTGTATAAGGTCCGGATTTATCTGTTATGGCCCCTTCCACTACCAACAGCTCCTCGTATCTGTCAACGTGCGGAAGAAATTCCTTTATACAAGAACTGAACAATGGAACAATTACTAACAGGATAAGTGCTGAATTAATTTTCATACGCACCAAATTTAAAATTGTAGGAAAAGGAAATAATAGGCTGGGCAAAAATAGACAACTGGTACCCTTTAATTATTCCGTTTTCCTGTTTGAAATAAATAGAATAAGGATTATCTCTTCCTAAAAGATTATAAACCGAAAAACTCCACGAACTGTGCTTACGTTTTTTAGCTTTTAAATTTCCTTCCATGTTCACCGATAAATCCAGTCTGAAATAATCCGGTATCCTATACTCATTTCTGGTCGAATAGTTAATGATGGGTATTCCGTTCTGATAATATATACCGGTAGGATAAGTAATTGGTCGTCCGGTAGCATACACAACGTTAGTTGCAATGCTGAAAGTATGGGAGAGATCGTAGTTAAAAACAAAATTCAATGCATGTGGCTTGTCATAATTGGCAGGATAAGGATTGCCAAGATTAATTTTTTCTTCCGATCTTAGGGCATCCACTTGCACAATGGACCTGGAATAAGTATAATTAATCCACCCATTTATTCTGCCCCTCTTCTTCTTCATCATCAGCTCAAAGCCATAAGCACCCAGTTTGCCTTGCAGAACATCTGTTTCGGGGACAGGATTTACTACTAAGTTGGCCCCGTCTTTATATTCCACCAAACGGTTTACATGTTTGTAGTATAGCTCTGCCGAAAACTCATACCTGTTATTTTTAGAATTAGAAAAAAAACCAGCTGAATATTGCTCGCCGCTCATAGGCTTTATATAATTATCCACCAACTTCCATTTATCTGTGGGAGAAAGTGCAATCGTATTGGTAAGCATAAAGATATACTGGTGTACCTGGTTGAAACCAGCTTTTACCGACATCGATTCATTAAGAGAATACCTGCAGGCAAATCTGAAATCCGGCACCATGTATGACTTAATAAGCTCTCCTTCCGAATAATTAACCGAATCAATTATATTTTGTATTTCCAAAGGCGTTCCTTTGCTGTATACATATGATTTTTTGGGTCCCAGATAGGCATAAAGATTATACCTTAAGCCGGCGTCCAAAGAAAGCGACGGGTTAACTTCCCATTTTTCGTTTACATATAATCCATTCTCCAATCCTTGTTCTTTTGAAAGTTCCACGGGCAGCACTAACGACTGACTGGTTAGAGGCTTAAAGTTGCCCTGATCCAACAGATACAAAATACTGTTTGCTCCTATATTCAGTTGATGCTTATTATTTGGAACAAAGCGGAAATTTGTTTTTGCCTCCAGGTGATCCAGGGAGTAGTTTATTTGATATGCCGTTGCCTCTGTCTCGCTATTGCTTTCCCTGTAAGTATATTTACTATATACAGTACTAAACTCCAGGTTATGCTTGTTTTTTATAAACCGGTTCCATTTAACCGAGCTACCCAGGTTCTGATAATCATATGCCGTGAGAGAAGAAAGTCCAATATTATCCGAGCTGTAATATGTAAAAACATTTAATCTGCTTTTATTGTTTAATTGCAGGGAAAAATTAGTGATTGCATCATTAAAGCGGGCAGAGCTGTTTCTGATTTCCGGCACGCTGATTTGCTTTAGTACCCATTCAGAATAGGTCGACCGGACTCCGGCCATGTAGCTGCTCTTCTCCTTTACAATAGGTCCTTCAGCCAGTAGGTTGGCTGTAACCGGGCTTATACCGCCCCGCATGGAAAATCTATTTTTATCGCCCTGTCTCGCTGTTAAGTCAAAAATCGAAGACAAATGACCGCCAAACTGGGCGGGGAAATTACTTTTATAGAGTGTAAGTTCGCTGATAGCATTTGGCGGAAAAGCTGAAAAGAATCCCAGCAAGTGGGAAGTGTTATATACCGGAACCTGGTTGATGTAAAACATATTTTGATCTGCCGGGCTTCCCCTTACATTAAACCCCGCTGTTCCTTCTCCTACCGATTGAACTCCCGGTAACAGCAAGGTGGTTTTGACAATATCATTTTCACCCATCATACGGGGAATTTTCTTTATCTCCTTCATGGATAACTGTTCGTACCCCATGGTTGTGCTTTTCACATTGCGGTTGCCTTCTGCAATGATCGATACTTCATTCATAAGATTTACCTTTTCATCCAATGAGAAGTTAATTTGATCATCCGAATAAACTTCAAGGTTATATTTTTTCTCTTCGTTCTGTACACTGCTTACAGTTAAAATATAATTCCCCTTTTTTAGTTTTATGGAATAAAAACCGTTAGCATCGGCCATTACACCGTTTTTTAATTCCTGAAAGTATAAAGCTGCTCCTGCAATTTTTGTTCCGTTGCTCCTGTTAGTTACATAACCACTCATGATCGCCTCACTTGCATAAGCCCCTTTTTTCCGGGTTCCGACAACCAGTGTTTTAATGACCACCGCATTTCTGGTTTTCAGGTATTTCTCCTTCTTTTTTATCAAAGAAGAATCTGCATTTTTTGTCTCTTGCTTCTGGCTGTCAAAAAAAGAGTAAGGCAATGACATTTTTATTGGAGAGTTCCTTGTTAAAAATATATTGCCTGTTCTATCCATCGAGACATATATTGACATGGGCATTAAATTTTCCTTTAATACATCAATCAGCGTAATACTGTCCGAGCTGACAAACACCCTGAAAGCAAAAAGGCTATCTTTCTGATAGTAAAACCGTACGGGAAAATTCTGCTCTGCTTTCACGACAAATTTTTCCCATTCCAGATTATCATACGTACGATCAAGAACATACTTATTATTTTGTCCAAATGCAGTGACAAACAAAAAAAATAACATTACAAGTAAGCACACCCGATGCTTAATTTGACACAGGTAGTTCATCCGAAAAGTGCATTAGTTTTTTAAATTGAATGGAAGAAGCTTTTAAAAATTTAATCTTATTCGCCCTCAGGTATTGCTTCACAGGTATTTTATTGGCGCCGTATAACCGCAGAAATGCCTTTCTATTTTTGACAAGTATAAACTTAACGCCGTCAAAAATGAAAAGTGACGTCTTTACAGTCGAATAGAACCCATTTGGTGAAAGATCATTGTATGTGTCAATGAACTTCTTATTGTACTTTATAAAAAGGCTTTTTTTACCATGATAAAGTAATTCATAGTATCCTGTTAAAACTTCCGTTGAATCGTAATTGGAAATATTTACAAAAAGGTGATTGTGTATGACAAAAGAATCCACCCAATTCTGTTTAAGGGCAATTACTGTGACCGAATTTGAATCCGCAGGAGTTAATATCACCAACCTATCTGTTTCTATATTATATTTCGCGGTAACATTTTCAAACTTATTTTCTTTCACAGTTACCGAAGCAGGAGAATAATCTTTTGAAAAAAAATAAGGGTTGCCTTTGGCATGAATATGCTCCGGCCTGTAAATTTCTCCCGAATGCAGTAAATCATTGGAGCCATACAGGCGATTTGTTTCGGATATTAATTTCCTGTAACCGGGATTTTCCTGTCCCTTAACATGAACTAAAAAGAAAATATAAACTGCTGCGAACGCATATAAACGGTAAGTCCATCTCATAATCTCATCGTTCGATATTATTTACGAATATCTGATCTCTTTTGCTATAAAAAGGCCTGTAAATGTATTGATATCGCCTTACTTTTTAAAATAATTTAGTAAGTGGTCCATTTTAACGAATAACTGGCAGGAAATATGCGTTTTTATGAAATGACTATGACCCATTAAATACTTATCCATTGCCTTTTTCATTACGGAAATTTCCGCCTTTGTTAATGAAGGGATGAAAGCTGCTAGCTGTTATAGGTGTTCATGGTCTTCTCAATACCCATTAGTCCAAAATCCTTAATTGCATTGGACGCTGTATCCGTCCTGGGTGAGATGATTTTTAATTCCTCGCTGGTCCATTTTCCCAAAACAAAATTTACCTGCGCTCCTTTGGGATAATCATTTCCAATACCAAATCGCAGGCGTGGATAATTACCAGAGCCTAAAATCTCCTGTATATTTTTTAATCCGTTATGGCCTCCATCACTTCCTTTTGCACGGATACGTATGGTACCTGCTGGAAGTGCAACATCGTCCGTAACAACCAACAGATTATTCAAAGCTATTTTTTCCTGCTGCAAATAATAATTCACGGCCTTGCCACTCAGGTTCATAAACGTTGTGGGCTTCACCAGGAAATACGTTTTGTTTTTTATTTTTCCCTCTGCAGTAAACGCAAGACGCGAAGGTTCAAAATGAACTTTAAGAAAAGAGGCGAATACATCCAGAATTTCAAATCCAATGTTATGACGGGTATTATCGTATTCGTTTCCGGGGTTGCCTAATCCCACTATCAGTACCTTATTCATTGGGGCAAAAGTAAGGATAAAAAAAATCCTCCTGACGGTACCGTCAGGAGGATTCTTATTTGTTGAGGAAAACGAATTATTTTTTCTTTTCTTCCTTCTTTGCATCCTTTGCAGGTGCCGCTGCTGCTGCTGGTGCTCCGGCTGCAGGTGCTGCTGCTGCTGGCGCTCCGGCTGCAGGTGCCGCTGCTGCTGCTGCAGGCGCAACTTCTTCCACCACTTCGCGTGTTACTTTCACCGCAACAATAGTAACATTTGGTTCGTGGAGAAAGTTAACCCCTTCATACTTCAAATCTTTGATTCGGATATAGTCTCCGATCTTCATTGATTCTATATTCAAATCAATAGTCGCCGGAATTTTTGAAATAGGTGCCTTTACACGAATGCGGGTAAGCTTTTTTAATAGTTTACCACCTTCTTTCACTCCTACGGATGTACCTATAATCTTAACAGGAATATCCATTACAACCGGTTTATCCCCTATTACTTCCAGGAAATCGACATGCAATATCTTATCCGTTACAGGATGAAACTGAATAGCCTGTAAGATGGCATTGGTTTGTTTGCCACCCACATCCAGTTTAATCATATGTACATCCGGTGTAAACACCAGCGGCTTAAAGTCCTTTTCAATTGCTTCGAAGTGAAGAATATCCTTTCCTCCGTAAAGAATACAAGGCACTTTACCTTCTCTTCTGATTAAATTAGCATTGGTTCTTCCAATTGCTTTTCGTTGTGTTCCTGAAAGTGTCAGAGTTTTCATAATATAGTAGTGTCAATTGTTCGTTATTGGTTTTTATTTAACTGCAGAAAAACGTTTTGCAACTTCTTCCCAGTTTACAACATTCCAAAAAGCATTAATATAATCGGGTCTCCGGTTTTGGTAGTTCAGGTAATAAGCATGCTCCCAGACATCCAATCCCAAAATGGGTGTTCCTTTGCATTCCGATACATCCATCAACGGATTATCCTGGTTGGGTGTTGAGCAAACTGCAAGTTTTCCCCCACTCACACAAAGCCATGCCCATCCCGATCCGAAACGGGTGGTGGCCGCATTATTGAATTGCGTTTTAAAATCCGCAAAAGAACCAAAGGCCGCTTTAATAGCATCTCCCACAGATCCTGTTGGTTCTCCGCCTCCACCCTGTTTCATCAGCGTCCAGAACAGTGAGTGGTTGTAATGTCCGCCTCCATTATTTCGTACAGCGGGTGCATATTTAGAAACATTCTTACATATCTCTTCAATACTTAATTTCTCTTCGGGTTTTCCTGCAACTGCATTGTTCAGGTTGGTTACGTATGCATTGTGATGCTTTGTATGATGTATCTCCATCGTTTTGGCATCGATATGCGGTTCCAAAGCATTGTATGCGTAGGGCAACTTGGGTAGTTCAAAAGCCATTTTATATAGGGTTTGTAAAAGGGGAGCAAAGATAAAAAAATATATTTTCGAACACTTGTGTATCAAAAATAAATTTCCTTACATTTGCGGCTGCTTATCCCTATTAAAAAACCAAACAAATGAAAAAAGTAATTATCGCCCTTGCAGCATTCGTATTTGTAAGCCTAACAGCTTGCGGGCCTTCTGCTGCTGAAAAAGAACAAAAACAAAGAGAACAGGATTCTCTGGCTCAGGATTCATTAATGAAAATAGCCAGCGAAGCCGCAACTCCTCCGCCTGCTACTACTGATTCTGTGCCTGCAGATTCAACTCATCAGCACTAATAGTTCCCTTTTTAGCTAAAAAATAAAGAAAGTACCTGTTTGGTTCATTCCATTCAGGTACTTGTTTATTGCATGTAATTGCAGCAGGTAGATTTTATAGGTTTTTTCAATTAAATAATCCGAGACAACGTTAAAACTGCTTTAACGCCTTCTCAATTCCTTTATCTTCTTCATTAAGGATCGGGTAAAATCCATCATTACCCCATATTTGACGTGCAATACCGGATTTAACAATGTTCTTTATGATAGGCTTGGATATCGCTGCTTCTGCAGGGTTTGGTTTTACGCCTAATTTCTCTGAGAATACAAGTAAGTTATGCAGCATTTTTTCATCGAAGTTGAACGACGATCTGAATTTTTCAAGACTCATTCCCAAAAGCTGTTTTCGGTTCTTATCCGCATATTCAAAGCAGAATTGGTTCAGAGCTCCTTTTACAAAAAGCTGAGATAAATAAGAAGACCGGCCCGTTGTATCCAGCGGAATAAAAACATCCGGGGTAATTCCTCCTCCTCCATAAACAATCTTTCCCTGGGGCGTCTTAAATTTCAGGGAGTCATTGCCATGGATGCTGTCTGCATGCATTAACTCTCCATGCTGATAACGGCTGTATTCTTCCCCGTAATAATCTGCCAGGTCTTTGCCGTAAGGTTTTTGAATACACCTCCCTGTAGGAGTGCAATACCTTGCAACGGTCAGACGAATTGCAGAACTATCTGCAAACATGGTCTCACGCTGAACCAATCCTTTTCCAAAAGACCTTCTTCCTACTATTGTTCCACGATCGTTATCCTGAATTGCACCTGCAACAATCTCACTTGCAGAAGCAGAGCTCTCATCGATAAGAACCACAAGATTGGTTTCGGTAAGAATTCCCTTGCTGGTAGCGGTAACGGTTTCCTTAGGATGGGATTTTCCTTCAGTGTAGACAATTACCTGTCCCTTTTCCAAAAACTCATCACATATTTTTATGGCGGCGGATAAAAGCCCGCCCCCATTGCCGCGAAGATCCAGGATCAGGTTTTTCATTCCTTCCGACCGCAACCTGGAGGCTTTATCTAAAAATTCTTCGTAAGTGGTTTCTGCAAAACGACTTATTTTAATGTAACCGGTGATCTTGCTGAGCATATAGCCGGCATCTACACTATAAATAGGTATTGTGCCACGGGTAATTGTATAGTCAATCAATTTTTTTGAACTGCCCCGCATAATGCTTACCGTTACTTCGGTCCCTCCTTTGCCCCTGAGTTTCCCGAGCACTTCCTTATTTTTTATTTTTACTCCCGCTGCATTTTCTCCTTCAATCTTCACAATTTTATCTCCTGCCTGAATCCCAAGTATTTCGCAAGGTCCGCCCGGAATAGCTGCAATAACACGAATCGTATCCATGAAAATGTTGAATTCTATACCAATTCCTTCAAAATTTCCTTCGAGCGGCTCCCGCATTTCCTTAACTTCCTGCGCTGAAATATAAACCGAGTGTGGGTCGAGGTTCTGCAAAAGATCCGAAATCGCTTTTTCAACCAGTGCCTCCTTCTTTATAGTATCCACATATTCCTCCTCAATAAAATTCAAAACACTGTTCAATTTGTCGGAAGATTTTTTTCCGGGCTGGAGAAACCGTACAACCGGTGAAGAAAAATTTAGTTTGGAACCAATGAATATTCCTGTAGCAAGAAGAAGAGCAAATATAACCGGAAGAAATACCTTTAATCTGGGACTCATGAATGGAAATTGTTGTTTTACTTCTTGTACCGTACAACTTCTATACCGAATTTCGTAAGAAATGCTACACCTTCCTCTATCCCAATACCCTTGTACTCGGCATAACTGTTCTGGTAAATTACTTTTTTAATTCCGGATGCGTAAATTATCCTGGCACAGGAAAGGCAGGGGGCCAGCGTAACATAAATAGAACAATTCTCCAATGGAACATTGTTTTTTGAAGCATAAATAATGGCATTTTGTTCTGCATGCAAGGCCAGGGAACATCCTCCTTTACTATCCCGGGGACACCCTTTTTCGGGCCATTCTATGTCGCAATTATGAGTTCCTGCAGGAGGGCCATTATATCCAAGGGAAACTATACGTGTATCTTTTGTAAGAACTGCGCCTACCTTTATTTTTACACAATGTGACCGTTCGGCAAGATTGGTCGCGAGCTCCATATAAATATCATCGAAACTGGGTCTGGACATGCTTAAAAAACTTTACTTACAACCCGTCGAACAGGTTCTGCACTTCCCATCGTGTAAAAATGAAGCACCGGAGCACCGGCTTTAATAAGCTCTCTTGACTGTTTGATTGCCCACTCAACACCTATCTCTTTTGCTTCATTGTCGTTCTTGCATTTATTAACCGCTTCCATCATCTCCTGCGGTATATCTATGAAAAATGTTTTAGGAAGAATGGCCGCCTGCGATCTCGTTGTCATTACCTTAAGCCCCGGAATTATCGGCACGTGTATATCCATCTCACGGCATTTTTTCACAAAATCAAAATATTTCTGGTTGTCATAAAACATTTGCGTAACAATGTAATCGGCTCCTGCAGCCACTTTTTCCTTCAGGTGAAGAATATCCGAAACCATGTTAGGAGCTTCAAAATGTTTTTCCGGATATCCTGCAGCACCGATACAGAAATTGGTAGGGGTTACATCCACCATTTCGTCCTCATGAAGATAAGACCCTTTATTCATATTCACCACCTGTTTCACAAGATCAAGAGCATAGGCATTTCCGCCTGGCTCCGGGATAAAGGATCTTTCATTCTTTACCGCATCGCCACGAAGAGCCAGCACATTATCAATCCCCAAAAACTGAAGATCAATGAGAGCACTTTCCGTTTCCTCCTTGGTGAATCCACCGCATATGATATGCGGCACCGTATCAATTTTATACCGGTTCATGATGGCCGCACAGATACCCACAGTACCGGGACGCTTGCGGGTTGATACTTTTTCAAGATAACCGCCTTCGCGCTTTTTATACACATATTCCTCGCGGTGATAGGTGACATCTACAAAAGAAGGTTCAAATTCCTGGAGGGGGTCAATAATATTGTAAATGGACTGAATACTTTTTCCTTTTAAGGGAGGAAGTATCTCGATGGAAAAAAGCGTGGATTTGGATTGCGTGATGCGATCGACTACCTTCATAATTAAAACAGATAAGGAGCGCAAAGGTAATTAAATGCAGGAAATAAACTTCGCCTCTCCTCTCCAGGTCGGAGGAACGACTACCACCTGCTTCTTTCTCTTAGAGAAGTGATATGCGCAACGTGATGCCTGCTGTGCCAGGCATATAAAGCCATCAGAAACCGAATAGACATCTCCCTTTTACTTTCGGGATGATAAACATTCCGGTCAAGCTCATGCTCTTTTATTCTTTTTAGTATATAAACCATACGCACATGGAGCGATTCCAGAATGGCAAGAGAAATTTCTACAGGGAGGTTGATCGAATCATCCATCTCGGCCCAAAGTTTTTCCAGGTAAGGCTTAATGGTGGGTTTCTCCTCCGTAAGCGCTAATTTGAAACGGATGTAGGCATTCATGTGACTATCCGCAACGTGATGCACCACCTGCCGGACTGTCCAGCCTCCTTCCCTGTAAGGAGTGTTGAGTTGTACATCATTCAACCCTTTTACCGAATTTCTGATCTGCAATGGCAGATTTTCAATTTCAGATATCCATTGGCTGATTTCTTTTTTGCCTGCATCCGTATTGAAATTAAATTTTCCTACGGGGTAACGGAGATCGTCGATTGAAATGGTTTCCATGGAAGGGTTTTATGCGAATATACAAGAAGATTTATTCCATTTTTGATACAGGAGCATCACTTGGCAATACCGACTAAAAACGGGTTGTTCTCCTTCTCGAAACCAATGGTGGTATCCTGGCCATGACCTGAAAAAACTGTAAAATCATCATCGAGCACAAATAACTTCTCGCGGATGCTTGCAAGAAGAGTTTCATGATCACCTCCCGGAAGATCAGTTCTGCCGATACTTCCGTAAAAAAGAACATCTCCTCCGATTACAAATTTATCGTTTCGAGAAACGAAGCAGATACTGCCCGGTGAGTGCCCGGGTGTAAAAAGAATATCAAGCACGGAATGACCAAATTTAATTTGCTCTCCTTCACTCAGAAAATTTGATGGTTCCACTGATTCTTCGGCATTTAGCCCATAAAGATGAGAAACCTGCGGAAGAGAACGAAGTGTTTGAAGATCGTCCTTATGGATTTCCAGGCCCAGATTATATTTTTTTGCAATAAAAGAATTCCCAAATACATGATCGATGTGACAATGCGTATTCAGAAGTTTGACAGGCTTTAAGCCTTCCTCCTTAATAAAGGCGGTTATTTCTTCCTGCTCAGATTTACTACTGCATCCGGGGTCAATGATGACGCACTCCCTGGTCTCATCATACAATATGTAAGTATTCTCGTCGAAAGGATTGAATGTAAAACCTTGAACTGTTATCATAACTATATTAATCTAAGAATGCCGTAAGGGGGCTGGATGCTTCAGCAACTTTTTTTCTGTTCCCTTGTATGTAATTATTCAAACTTGCTTCGTAAGCCATGCGCCCTGCCTCTACAGCCAGCTTAAAAGCAATTCCCATCTGCACCGGATCGTTTGCAATAGCAATCGCCGTGTTTACCAGAACTGCATCAGCTCCCATTTCCATAGCTTCGGCGGCATGGGATGGTGCTCCAATCCCTGCGTCTACCACAACCGGAACATGACTTTGATCAATAATTATTTCGAGCATTGCTTTCGTCTGCAATCCATTATTACTTCCGATAGGCGAACCCAGCGGCATTACAGCTGCGCAGCCGACTTCTTCCAGGCGTTTACAAAGAACCGCATCGGCATGGCAATACGGTAGGACGGTAAAACCAAGCTTCACCAATTCCTCTGCTGCTTTTAATGTTTCAATAGGATCGGGCAATAAATATTTAGGGTCGGGATGAATCTCAAGCTTAAGCCAGTTTGTTTGCAATGCTTCACGCGCCATTTGTGCAGCGAACACTGCTTCCTTCGCATTCCTCACTCCGGAAGTGTTGGGAAGAAGGGTGAACTGATCGTGAGAAAGATGCTTGAGGATGTCATCACTATCGTTATGCACGTCCACCCGTTTGAGCGCAACGGTCACCAATTGAGAGCCGGAAGCCAGCAATGCTTCCTCCATTAATGCGCTGGAGCCGAACTTTCCTGTTCCTGTAAAAAGGCGGGAAGTAAAGACCTTATCTGCTATTTTTAATTTTTCCATAGGTAAATGACGATACTAATATACAAAGGATACAAATGATACGAATGAGTATTTTTGTATTTCATCTATGGACAGCCCCCAGATCATATTTAAACATTTTCCTGCCCTTTCAGAAACCCAAAAAAAGCAAATTGAGCAGCTGGGAGATCTGTATGCCGACTGGAACTCCAAAATAAACGTCATTTCCAGGAAAGATATCGAGAATTTTTACGAAAGGCATGTGCTTCATTCCCTGGGTATTGCTAAGGTAATTTCATTCAAATCCCAAACAAAAATCCTGGATGTGGGTACTGGAGGAGGATTCCCCGGAATTCCGCTGGCAATCTTATTCCCCGAATGTGAATTTCACCTGGTAGATTCCATAGGTAAAAAAATAAAGGTGGTAAATGTGGTGGCTGAAAGCCTTGGGTTGAAAAATGTAAAAGGTACCTGGTCCCGGGCGGAAGAACTGAAAGAAAAATACCATTTTATCATAAGCCGCGCCGTAACCGAAATACCTGAATTTCAAAAATGGGTGAAAAATAAATTCCTCAATGACAATTTTAATGACGTGGCAAATGGAATCCTTTACCTGAGAGGGGATGGCGATCAGGGCAACAAAGTGTATGAGCTGAAAGATTATTTCCCGGAAGAATTTTTTGAAACAAAAAAAGTTGTTTTTATTCCTTCGTAGATTGCTAAGCTCTGTTTTTTAATTTAGTTCAAACTGCAGTTTACTCAGGCTCTTGTAAAGTCCATCGTTGATTGTAATAAGCTCTTCGTGCGAACCGCTTTCCTTCACTTCGCCTTTGTCAATCACAATGATTTTATCTGCTTTACGGATAGTGCTCAACCGGTGTGCAATCACCACAGAAGTTCTTCCCTCCATGAGCTTATCCAATGCCTCCTGCACCAACCGTTCGGACTCAGAATCCAGGGAAGAAGTTGCTTCATCCAATAGTAAGATAGAGGGATTTTTAAGTACAGCCCGTGCAATGGCAATACGCTGTCTTTGTCCGCCCGAGAGCTGAATACCTCTTTCTCCTACTTTGGTCTCAAACTTATCCGGGAAACTTTCAATAAAACCAAGCGCATTTGCTTTTCGCGCAGCATCCACAATTTCTTCCATCGTTGAATTTTGCTTACCGTAGCCAATATTGTCCTTGATGGTTCCGCCGAAAAGCAACACATCCTGCGGTACAATGGCCATCTGGGAACGAAGTTCCATCAAAGAATAATCCCGGGCATCTTTACCATCAATCAGGATTTTCCCGGTATTCGGATCATAAAATCTCAGAATGAGGTTTGTAATAGTTGATTTTCCGGCACCACTGGGTCCTACAATAGCGATGGTCTCACCCTTTTTTGCTTTAAAAGAAATATTTTTCAAAACAGTAAAATCTTTCCGGGAGGGGTAGGAAAAAGAAATGTTTTCAAAAACAACTTCCCCCTCAAAACGTTTCACAGAGGTTGTAACCGGTTTTTCCAAATTGATGTTTTCAATCGGCTCATCTAACAGGTCAAAAACCCTCTCTGTGGCGCCTACTGCTCTTTGTATTTGTGCATATTGTTCGGGCAATCCTCCAATACTGCCGGCAACCATTACGGTATAGAAAAGAAACGACATCATATTATCCGGAGATATCCGCCCTTCCACCTTCAGCTTCACGACATACCAAACCATGAAAACAATGGCACCAAAGAGACAGAAAATAATAAATGAAAAAAAGCTTCCGCGGGCAAAACCGCTTTTCATAGCCAGCTTTACAATCTCAACTGTAGATTTTTTATACCGTGTAGTTTCATAAGCCTCGTTGGTAAAAGCTTTCACGTTGGCAATTCCCATCAGACTTTCTCCCACAATAACATTTGAATCAGCCACATTATCCTGGACACCTTTTGATATCTTGCGGATCTTCCGGCCAAAAAAAACAGTTAGCAGTGCAAGCACCGGAATAATGGAAAGCATGACAAGGGCCAGCCGGCCTGAAGTAAAACAAATGATAGCAATGCCTCCGATAATGATCATGCTTTGACGCAAAAATTCTGCAATGCTGGTAGTGAAGGTTTCCTGTATCTGGGCAATATCGGCGCCTACGCGACTATTGAGCTCCGATACCTGCCTGCTGGAAAAAAAACTCATTGGCATGCGGATAAGGCGGTTATAAACATCCTGCCTCACGCCTGCCAGCATATTTTCGGTTACATTCACAAAAAGTATCACCCTGAAAAATGAAAATACAGACTGCAACGCAAACAAAAACAGCAATTGCAGACCTACCTTGTTGGCAATGGCAAGCAGGGAATCCATTGATTCCATCTTTCCCACCAGGCCCATGAGGTCTCCCATGAGTTTTGGAAATATCAACGCTACGGCGCCTGTTCCTGCCAAAAAAAACAATCCCAGAAAGAATTTCCATTTATGAGGTCCTATAAACTTAAAGATCCGTATTGCCTTACCGAGTGTTTCTTTATTCAGTTTTGCTTTAGGGAGGTCTTCTTTTCTGGTGCTTGCCATAATAGGGGCCTATCTGTGCTTAAAAAGAGCTACATCAAGGCCGGCAAATGTACCTCAAAAACAGCTTCAATTTAAAAACATTTCTATCTTTGCGTCCCTTAAAAACGAATTACTATGAAACGCACTTTTCAGCCCTCACAAAGAAAAAGAAGAAATAAGCACGGTTTCCGTGAGCGCATGTCTACTCCGAACGGACGCAGGGTAATCAGAGCACGCAGGAGAAGAGGAAGAAAAGCCCTTACTGTTTCCAGCGCGAAACGTCATAAGAGCTAACAATCACCTCCTTTTGTCTCTTTTATCAGGAGCAAAAAGTGACTAAAATAGTCGTATTCTATCAAAACCATTGGTTCAAAAAACGCCCTCTCTGAAGGAGTGGGTCCGGATGAGGTAAATGAAAAAGTCAGGCAATCCATATATTATTCCCTTTATCGGTCTCAAAAAAGGAGAGCATAGGTTTGACTATATTATTGACGATTCGTTTTTCAAGGACAGGGATTATTCCGAAGTCAAGCAGGCACGTATCAATACACAGGTAATACTTACCAATGAGACTAACCTTCTTGTATTTGATATCAAAATGGAAGGAACAATTAATGTACTGTGCGACCGATGCGGGGATCCGTTAGATTTTCCTGTTTGGGGTGAACGAAAGCTGATTGTAAGTTTAACGAATGACAAATTTGAAGAGGGGGATGACATTGCGTCACTTCCCCTGGATGCTTCGGAGATTGATATTTCCCAAAATCTTTATGAATATGTGAATTTGCTTCTTCCTCAGCGCAGAATTCATCCTGCGAAGGAAGATGGCACCAGCGGATGCAACGCCGAAGCACTGAAAATACTGAACAAATTATCTGAAAAAGAAGAAGAACAACAAGACGACCCACGCTGGGAAGCGCTAAAGAAAATCAAACAGAACTAATAATTCATAATTTTTACTTACCATGCCAAATCCAAAACGCCAGCACTCCAAAAGCCGAAGCCGTAAGCGAAGAACGCATTACAAAGCAGTGGCACCCGCAATCACAAAATGCTCTAACTGCGGTTCTCCCATCCTGATGCACCGTGTATGCGAGGACTGCGGTTATTACCGTGGAAAACAGGTGATCGAGAAAACTATAGCAGCATAAAAGCCCACCCTATCCCTCCCGAAAGGAGGGAAAATATATTAAAAGTCCTTCCCTTCGGGAAGGATTGAGGATGGACTTCTAATCTTTTATCTATGAGAATCGGACTCGACATAATGGGTGGTGATTTTGCGCCAAAGGCAACCATTCAGGGTGCAGTTTCAGCCATGAAAGAGCTTGCCAATGGTTCTACTGTTGTACTGATTGGCGATAGAGATGTCATTGCTGAAGAGCTCAAATCTCTCCATGCCCCGTCTGAAAAATATGAGATTATACATTCACCCGAAGTAATCGGGATGGCAGAATCTCCCATTAAGGCTTTTACTCAAAAACCTAAATCCAGTATTGCTATTGGTTACCATCTTTTGATGGAAAAAAAAATAAATGCCTTTGCAAGCGCAGGTAATACGGGGGCAATGCTTGTGGGAGCAATGTATTCCATAAAAACAATCCCGGGAGTGATCCGTCCTTGCCTGACTTCTATGATCCCGAAAGAAAACGGGAACATGGGAGTGTTATTGGATGTGGGCGCCAATGCAGACTGCAAACCCGACGTTCTGTACCAGTTTGGAATCCTGGGTTCTTTGTATGCCGAACATGTGTATGGAATACAAAACCCAAAAGTGGGCCTGATGAATTTGGGAGAGGAACCCGGCAAAGGCAATCTGGTCACACAAGCTACTTATGAAATAATGAAGACAACCAAACAATTCAACTTTGTTGGAAATATTGAAGGTTGTGATTTGTTTAATGAAAAATCGGATGTGGTTGTTTGCGAGGGATTTACCGGTAATGTGATCATCAAACAGGCAGAGTCAATCTATGAGCTTTTGAAGAAAGGCGGAAAACTTGATTCAGTAACCGAAAAGTTCAACTATGAAATCCATGGCGGAAGTCCTATTCTGGGCGTAAATGGTGCCGTAGTGGTCGGACATGGAATCTCCAATGCATCGGCAATTAAAAACATGGTGATGCTTGCTAAAAACGTTGCGGAAACAAATCTTGCTGAGAAAATCAAGAATGCGCTTGAGTATGTTTGATCCGGCAATTTTTCTTTCGCTGTTCCACAAAGCTTAATCGCTCTCTACATACTCTGCCGGTCGCCTACAGACCCTACCTTCATCAATACCTTAAGAGTTCCAGAAGTTTTTGCTCGAATCTCTGTTTCGGTAAAAAATTTTGCTCAAGAGTTTCCGTAAAAGGGACCGGCGTATCCAGTGAGCCTTCGCGCATAACCGGAGCATCCAGGTAGTCAAAACAGTTTTCAGCAATAAGCGCTGAAATCTCCCCGCCAATTCCTCCGGTGAGAGTATCTTCGTGTAGGATAATTACCTTACCGGTTTTCTTTACGCTTTCAAAAATGGTTTCAGTATCCAATGGAGCGAGGGAACGCAAATCGATCAGTTCAACAGTATCAAACTTCCGTTTTTCAATTACCTCCAGAGCCCAATGAACACCCATTCCGTAGGTGATAACCGTGCAATCACTTCCTTTTTTTAAGGTCTTGGCCTTTCCGATTTCCATTGTATAATAATCCCGGGGAACCTCCTGGGTGATACTTCTGTAAAGCATTTTATGTTCAAAATACATTACCGGATTATTGTCCTCAAAAGCAGCCAGCAAAAGTCCTTTTGCATCGGCAGGAAAAGCGGGGTAAACTATTTTCAAACCCGGGATGTGAAAAAACCATGCCTCGTTACTCTGTGAGTGAAATGGTCCGGCTGCTGACCCTGCACCGGTGGGCATACGCACTACTACACTGGCATTTTGATTCCACCTCCAATGTGATTTTGCAAGGTTATTACATATCTGCGTCATGCCCTCACTTACGAAATCTGCAAACTGCATTTCTACCATTGCCTTCATTCCATTAATGGAAAGGCCCAGGCCCGCACCCAGGATCGCACTCTCACAAAGGGGAGTATTGCGTACCCTTTCTTTTCCGAATTCTTTTACAAATCCATCCGTTATCTTGAACACCCCTCCGTAGTCAGCAATGTCCTGACCCATGAGCACAAGATTGGGATGCTTGCGCATGGCTAACCGGAGACCATCGGAGATCGAATCAATTAACCTCATGGAAGATTTAGGCTGAGTCTCTTCTCCTTTGGTTTCTTCCCGAGGGGAAGAAATGGCAAATACATCTCTCAATTCTTCGTTCGTGTCAGGTTCAATATTCTTTTCCCCGAAAGCAATTTCAATTCCTGTTTCTATTTCCTTTTTAATCTCGCCTTTATATTCTGCAATTATTGTTTCGGTCAGAATATTCTCCTCCAGCAAAAACTTCTCATAATTCAATATCGGATCTTTCTTTCCCCATTCTTCAAAAAGCCTGGGATCAATGTATTTCGTTCCACTTGCTTCTTCGTGCCCGCGCATGCGAAAAGTAATACACTCTAACAACACGGGTCTTGGTTTTTTACGGATTGATTCGGCAAGACTTTTAACAGTATCATACACCTCCAGTACATTATTACCATCCACCTGAACCGCCTCTATTCCGTAACCGATCGCCTTATCAATAAATTGTTTGCAGCGGAACTGTTCTGAACTGGGTGTACTTAGACCATATCCGTTATTTTCAATTGCAAAAATCACCGGCAGGTCCCATACCGCGGCAACGTTCACGCTTTCATGAAAATCCCCCTCGGAGGCTCCTCCGTCACCGGTATAAACCAATGTTACTTTTTTTTCCTTTTTCAATAAATGCCCAAGTGCTATTCCATCCGCCACACCCATTTGAGGTCCCAGGTGCGAGATCATTCCCACGATCTTATACTCCTGGGTACCGAAATGAAAGCTCCTGTCGCGGCCTTTCGTAAATCCTGATTTTTTTCCCTGAAACTGCGCAAAAAGTTTAGCCAATGGAATTCCTCTTACCGTAAACGTGCCCAGGTTGCGATGCATAGGCAGGATGTATTCATCCTTTTGCAAAGCCAGGGCTGCTCCAACGGAACTTGCTTCCTGCCCGATACCCGAAAACCATTTGGTGATCTTTCCCTGCCTGAGAAGAATAAGCATCTTTTCTTCTATCAGCCTGGGCTTGATAAGTTCTTTATAGAGCGACAGAAGAACTTCTTCAGAATATTTCTTTTTATCAAATTTTATAAGAGAATCAACGCTTATCATACTGGTAAATACCTAAAAAGGAGTACTAAATAAAAGGCAAAATTAGTAACTTTGAGGAGTTAAGGCACCAATCCATGCTAACCCAAACTATCCTCGTTTACGCGCTGTTTTTATCCGCAGTCATTTACCTCGGATGGCGTGCGTACCGTACAGCTACTAAAAAATCCTCCAAGGGTTGCGAAAAATGCTCGTCTGCTGAAATACAACAGTAGTATATACCAGGGAATTATTGAAGGATTTCCCGCATAACTTCTCCGAAACGATATACGTCCTCAAAAGAATTATACAAAGGAACAGGAGCACATCGAATCACATTCGGCTCTCTCCAATCACTGATAACACCTTTTGCTGTAAGTTTTTCATGGAATGATTTACCCATTCCATGGGCCACTATGGAAAGCTGACAACCGCGTTCCCGGGGTGTTATGATTTCAAGCCTGAAGTCAGGGATCCGGACCTCAGAGTTGATGGAATTAATAATAAAATCCAGAAAGCCAGTCAGCTTGCTACTCTTTTTAATCAAAGCTTCCATTCCGGCTTCTTCAAATATATCGAGGGCTGCCTTATGACAAGCCATTGCCATAACCGGAGCATTACTTACCTGCCACGCCTCAGCCGTCAGGATCGGTTTAAAACCCTTTTCCATTTTAAAGCGTGATTGTTTATCATATCCCCACCAGCCAGCAAGGCGGGGTGTTTCGGATTTATGATGATCCTCATGAATGAATACACCACCCACACATCCCGGGCCGGAATTCAAATATTTATAAGTGCACCAGCATGCAAAATCAACTTTCCAATCATGCAGGTTTAATTTAACATTCCCTGCTGCGTGAGCCAGGTCAAAACCTGCAAATGCCCCGGCCTTATGGGCTGCAGCCGTAATTTTATCCATCTCAAAGACCTGACCGGTAAAATAATTAACTCCCCCTATTAAAACCAGGGCCAGTTCATTTTTATTTCTTTCGATCTCCGATAAAATATCTTCAATACGGATCACGTGCTCTCCGTCCCTGGGTTTTACTTCAATCAATGCATCGGCAGGATCAAAACCGTGATGCCGGATCTGTGTTTCCAGCGCATACTGATCCGAAGGAAATGCTTTGTATTCGCAGATTATTTTATACCGCTTTTTAGTAGGACAATAGAACGATCCCATGAGGAAATGCAGGTTGCTCGTCAGTTGATTCATGACCACAACTTCATTCGGCTTGCCTCCAACGATCCTGGATGCAGGTTCAGCAAACATTTCATGATACGAAAACCACGGATTACGCGCGTGAAAATGACCTTCTACGCCAAATGTTGCCCAGTCTTCCAGTTCCTTCAAAACATAGTCCTGCGTAGATTTTGGCTGAAGCCCCAGAGAGTTTCCTGTAAAATAGATCACTTCCCTTCCATTCATTTGAGGAAAATAGAAACGCCCACGGAAGGCTCTCAACGGATCCTCTGCATCCAGCTTTTTTGCAAACTCAAGATTATTCTGATACATCCTGTTTTCTGTTAGCGCATTGACACCTTAACGATAAATTTTTCACCGCAAGAAGAGAAGACGCGAAGCCAAAGATATATCTTTGCCGAGAATACCTTTATATGAAAAAACAAAAATCAGAAATACTTTTTGAAAAAGCGAAAAACTATTTTCCGGGAGGAGTGAACTCACCGGTGCGCGCTTTTCGTTCTGTTGGAGGAACTCCCTTATTTATTGAAAAGGGCAGGGGCTCCCGCATCTGGGATGCTGACGGAAACGAATACATCGATTTTTGCGGGTCCTGGGGACCACTTATTCTGGGTCACGCACATCCTAAGATTGTGGAAGCAATAAAAACAACTGTAGAAAAAGGAAGTTCGTTTGGAGCACCTACCGAGCTGGAAAACAAGCTTGCGGAACTGATTCTTTCAAATAATAAATTTATAGAAAAAATAAGGTTTGTAAGTTCCGGTACGGAAGCCGTAATGAGTGCAATCCGTTTGGCACGTGGATTTACAAAAAGAAATAAGATCTTAAAGTTTGAAGGATGCTATCATGGCCACAGCGATTCTCTTTTGGTAAAAGCAGGATCCGGGCTGGTAACATTTGGGAATACATCTTCTGCAGGAGTCCCCGTAGCATTTGTGAATGAAACAATTGTCTGCCCGCTGAATAACAAAGAGGCCGTCAAAGAGGCTTTTTCAAAATTTAAAAATGAAATTGCCTGCATTATTATTGAACCGATTCCGGCCAACAATGGTTTGTTGCTGCAGGATAAAGAATACCTGCAATTTCTAAGCGACATCTGTACTGAAAATAAATCTCTCCTGATCTTTGATGAAGTAATTTCAGGCTTCAGAATTGGCTTCACAGGCGCAGCAGGTTATTACAATATCAAACCGCATATTGTTACTTATGGAAAAATAATCGGCGGTGGAATGCCTGTGGGAGCTTACGGAGCGAGTGCAGAAATTATTAATAAAATTTCTCCCGACGGGGATGTGTACCAGGCCGGAACTTTATCCGGAAACCCGGTAGCAATGGCTGCCGGAATTGCGCAGCTAACCGAATGCCTGAAGCCCGGTTTCTACTCATCGCTTGAGAGAAAAACACAGTTTTTAATCGAAGAAATCAATAGGATACAAACCATAAAGGCAAAAATATTTTCGATCGGAAGTATTTTCTGGATTGCTTTTACCGGGAAGGAAAAAATTCAAAATGCGGAAGAAATTGATGCTGACTCCATGAAGCATTTTAAAAAAATATACCATGAGCTCCTCCAACAAGGGATTTATCTTGGCCCATCCGGATACGAAGTTGGTTTTGTAAGCGAGGCGCATTCGGTGGAAGATCTGAAGAAAGCAGGAGGGATCCTTTCATCTTTATTGAACAACTAGAAAACAGCTCAATTTGTAATTGATACGCGTCTGAAACTGAAAATCTGAAGCAAAAACAGCTGAAGATCAAGTGTAGCCATACTCCATTTTCCTTACTTTTGGACAAAGGCTGCTACCCCTCTATTAACATCCTTATTATTGCTGGATCATGAAAGCTATGCAAAAGTCAGGCTTAAGTATTTTTTCAGTAATTACTTTACTCGTTATTTCTTTAACGCATGTTTTTTCTCAGGAAAAACTGGGAATTGCCAATAGTAACTACTCAAGTACCAACAGCATCTTTCTTAACCCTTCTTCTTCGGTAGATTCCCGCACATTCATTCAAATGAATCTGATAGGCGCCAATGCCTATCTGATAACCAACTCTGCCTATTTGCCCGACTTCAGTATTTGGCGAGCCGCAAGCGGATATCATGAGAAGCCATTCCTTGTAACAAATAATCGGAAAAAATTCTTCTATGGAAATTTCTCCCTGGAAGGTCCGGCGGTGGTACTCAGTCATCGCAGGATCGGAATTGGGTTTTTTGTTCGGGGACGTGCGGAGATAGATATACGCAGAATACCTTACCAGCTAACTAATATATTACTGCCACTGATAAAAGACAGTGTCATCCCGACTGCAGCCGATTTTGATCTGAGAAATATCAAAATAAGCAACATGAGTTGGACAGAATATGGTTTAAACTTTGGAGCGATGATAAAAAAAAGAAATGGCTTGCTCATCACTGCCGGCGGAAATATAAAATACCTGACCGGCATTAACCTCCTCTACGCCAATCTGGATCGGATTAATGCGTATATGAAAGATACACTCATTGATATTAAAAAGCTAAAAGGGGAAGTCCGGATTGCAGAACCTGACTGGGGAGGTACCGGCAATGGCATTGGAATGGATCTGGGCATTACATACAGGAGAGCCTTGAAATCAGAAACAGAATACGAAGGATATTATGTAAACTCGAAAAAATCCAATTGCCAGCATATAGATTATTTATATAAAATCGGATTGTCGTTGCTGGATATTGGATATATAAATTTCAAAACTCGAACATACAAAGCAGGCATAGACGGATCGTTTTATATTCCTAATTATAATAATAGTGAATCTTTTCCATCCCTTATACAATACGAACTTGAAATACCAGTGGAACGGAATTCACCGATCATGGCCTCCCTTCCAACCGGATTGAGCGCTCAGCTCGATATTAATATGTCTCATCATTTTTACCTGAACGGTACAATTGTCAAGAACATACTCCCTGCTTCATCTATCGGGGTACAACGGGCAAATTTAATTTCAATTACTCCCCGCTATGAGCGCAGGCAAGTGGAGGTTGCCATGCCGCTTACGCTCCACCGGTTTATTTATCCGCAATTAGGGTTTGCATTTCGTTTCAGAAGTTTCGTATTAGGAACGGACAATATTTTTCCGTTCGTAATTGCGAACAATACATATGGGTTAAATCTCTATTTCAATTTAGGTATTTCCCTGTTTAAGAATCCTGCCTGCCGTGTAAAACACCATCGTCAAAAGAAGGAAAAAACCAAAAAGAGATCAACCGCAGATTGCCCCAAATTTGAAAAGCGAAAATTTCTAAGACTTTTCTAATGTCTGCTTACAGCGAGGAGAATGACTTTTAGCAATATCATCCCATCAATCCAAAACGTGTAATAATATTCTGAGCGCTTTTCGGAAGCAAGTAAAAGAAGAACAGCTGAAACAACAGCAGAAAATAAAAAGCCGGTCTTTACATCGCTGAAAGAGAAAGATAAAATAACCAAAGAAGAAAACAGCACAAGTGATATCAAACAAACTGCGATTGTAGCCTTCACCCCATAAACGACAGGAAATGTTCTGATCCCTGCTTTTCTATCCGCCTCAATATCGCGTACGTTATAAATTATACAAAGCGGGAAGATGAAAAAGAAATTTTGAAGAAGCATGGTAATATTCTCTCCTCCCGATAAAAAAGAAAAATCAAAATCCGAGATAAATAATAACGGAAAAGTAGCTGTAACGCAGGTCCATACAAAAGCTACTATGAATGTTTTTACACCTGTAATACCCCGAAGATGTGTTTGCGGAAAAAAATAAGCCAGGGCAATACTCACAACCGGAATAAACCCTAAAACAAATTTCATCGGGAAAAAGAAAATCAAAATACCAGCCGGAATGAATGCCACGCTGGAAATGATTAGTATAATTTTTCTGTTTTCTGATATCCATTTATGCCTGGGAGAATGCTCTGCCAGGAAATTAGTCTCGGTGAATACCGGAAAATTGTACAGGACAAGGGTGGATAAAAAAACAAAACTCACATACAACCAATGAATACCTGTTTTGCACAGGAGAAAAGTCTCCGCCACCATAGCTCCAGAGCAAAAGGAAATAAAAATGTTGGAGAAAAGAAAAAAATCAAAAATTGACCTGAACCGTTTCATTTTAAAACAACCCATGTGCCAATTCCGCAAATCAGGCCAATTCCCGCCCCAAGGATGGAATGAATAAAATTTTTCTTGCGGGCCACTTTTTCATATCCCATCAGGTACGTATCGTACTGAAGGTATTCTTTAGTGCTGATTTTTTTTGTATTTACCTTTATAACCGGTACCAGTACATGCAGAGGTACGACTGCCGCAGGAATCGGGGATAACAAAACTGCATTGGAAAAGACCAAAGGTGAGGCAGCTCCTACGGAAAACCCAATTAAAAAGGGCCATTTATTTTTGTAGCTTCTTTCCGCTTCCTGCTCTCCCAACATGAACATCTTTGCTTCCATCACAGAAAATACATTGCCGGCAGCAGAATCATGAAAATAGATTATTCTCTCCTGTCCGTTGGAAAGTTTGAGGGAAAAAACCTTCGACTTTTCAGTCTCAAGTACACGAGGCCTTTTTCTTCTTTGCTCGGGTAAAAACCGTATCATATGAGTAACGGTATCCACTATTTTTACAGCTCTTACTTCTCCATTCAGGAAAAAGAGCGTATCCTTGTGTGAAGTATCGGAGGTAGTAGAAATTTGTCCGAAAGCCGGAAAGATGGAAAAAAAAGCTAAAAAGAAGGAAATTTTTCTAAAAATCATTGGGTAAAAGTAGCAAACCTCTCTTTAGAATCATGTTAAAAAAGAATCCGGATGTTAAATTATTATTTATATTTGCGACAGATATGAAACTGGAAGGGGGGATTTGACAAAATCCCCCTTTTTGTTTCTAAAAACGAACATAAACAATTTTAAAATGGCTACTAAAACAGCACCTAAGGTAATTGATGCTTCAAACCTGATTGAATCCTTCTCGGAGTTCAAAGAAGTAAAAAACATTGATCGTGTTACACTCATAAGCATTCTTGAAGATGTCTTTCGCGGCATCATTCGAAAAAAATTCGGTTCAGATGAGAACTTTGACGTTATTGTCAATGATAAAGGCAAACCCGAAATCTGGCATAACCGGCAAGTGGTGGATGATGAATTTGCAGAAGATAGTTTTGATTACGATGCCAATAAACATATATCACTCTCGGAAGCCCGTAAAATTGACAGCGACTTTGGGTTGGGAGAAGATGTGGCGCAGGAAGTGAAGCTTGAAGATTTTGGAAGGCGGGCAATCCTGACCATCCGCCAGAACCTTATCGGAAGGGTTCTTGACCTTGAAAAAGATGCGGTGTATAATAAGTACAAAGACCGTATCGGAGAAATTATCACAGGGGAAGTTTATCAGATATGGAAACGGGAAATGCTGGTATTGGATGATGAGGGCAATGAGCTTATCATGCCAAAGATGGAGCAGATCCCAAGCGATTTTTTCAAAAAAGGAGATACTATCCGTGCTGCAATCGCACGGGTGGAAATGAAAAATAACAACCCCGTTATTGTTTTATCAAGAACATCGCCCGCTTTCCTTGAGCGTTTGTTTGAATTGGAAGTACCTGAGATTTTTGATGGTCTGATCACTATTAAAAAAATAGTGCGTGAACCGGGAGAACGTGCAAAAGTTGCTGTTGAAAGCTACGACGATCGTATTGATCCGGTAGGTGCGTGTGTCGGGATGAAAGGATCACGTATTCATGGTATTGTCCGTGAATTGAAGAATGAGAATATTGATGTAATAAACTACACCTCAAACCCAACCCTGTTTATTCAGCGTGCTCTCAGCCCTGCAAAAATCACCTCTATCAAGCTGGATGAAGATAAAAAACGTGCCGAAGTTTACCTGAAGCCCGATCAAATATCACTTGCGATCGGGAAAGGCGGTCATAACATCCGTCTTGCCGGTAAACTAGCGGGCTATGAAATTGACGTTTACCGGGATGTAGAAGAGGAAATTGAAGATGTTGAACTGGATGAATTCTCAGAAGATATTGAAGAATGGATCATTGATGAACTTAAGCGCATTGGCTGCGATACCGCGAAAGCTGTGCTTGAGTTACCCAATGAAGATCTGGTTAAACGCACCGAACTGGAAGAGGAAACAATTAACGAAGTGAAAAAAATATTACGAGCAGAGTTTGAATAAATAAATAACAGCACCGCCCCTGAGCCTCTACTTCAAATAAGAGGCTTGATCCTTGCTGAAAGAGGATTAAAAGGGCCGCAAAAACTATGTCAGAAGCAGTGATACATCGTCTAAGTAAGGTTGCCAAGGAGCTCAACATTAGCACCGCTACAATTGTTGAATTCCTCAAAGGCAAGGGGCATACCGTTGAAAGCAATCCAAATGCAAAGATTTCGGATGCGCAATATAATTTACTTTCTGACGGCTTTCTGTCTGAAAAAAAGGATAAAGAGGAATCCAAGCGGATTACCGAACTTAAAGAAAAGAAGAAGGCTATCGTAAACGAAGAGCCGGCTTCTGTTTCAGAACGCACTACCCGGAAAAGAGAAGAAGACGTCCTTGTTATCCGGAACATGGGAGAGGAGAACGTAATACGCGCTCCGAAAGAAAATACACAATTTAATATTAAAGAGGTCGGAAAGATCGACCTTGACGCGTTCTCAAAAAAGAAAAAAGCGGAAGAAGCTCCCAAGGAAAAAGAAAAGGAAAAACCTGTCATTCAGGAGGCCAAAGAAGAACGCCCCTCCCCTGTTTCTGCTCCGGAACCCGAAAAATATAAAACTACTTTCTCAAAACTGGAAGGGCCAACAGTAGTAGGAAAAATTGAACTGCCTGTTGAAAAAGAGGGAGAAAAACATCAGGGATTTGATTCGAAGAAGAAAAAGAAAAGAATAAAAAAGCAAAAAGTTCAATCGAATGAATTTGCCCGTTTTGCAAATGCTGCCGGTAAATCAGCAGATACGTCAAAACCAACGCAGCCACAACAGTTTCAGCAACCCAGACGCCGTGGCGGTCCCGGCGGCGGGGGAAGAGGAAGAATATCCAGTCCCCGCCCGGAGCTGACGGAAGGAGAAATTCAGTCACAGATAAAACAAACGCTTTCCAAATTAGGCGGATCCGGAAAATCACGTGCTGCAAAATACAGAAAGCTGAAAAGAGAAGCTTTCAGTGAAAAAATGGATCAACAGGCTCAGCAGGATGAAGCTGAAAAGCAAATTCTGAAAGTAACAGAATTTATCTCTGTTAGCCAGCTGGCATCCATGATGGAGTTACAGCCTACCGATATTATCTCGTTCTGCATGGGCCTGGGTATCTTCGTTTCCATCAACCAGCGGTTGGATGCGGAAACCATTTCTCTTATTGCCGAAGAATTCGGTTATCAGGTTCAGTTTATCAGTGTTGAAGCACTTGAGGATATTCAGGAAGAAGTGGATACGCCTGAAGACCTGCTACCGCGTCCTCCCATAGTTACGGTGATGGGGCACGTGGATCACGGAAAAACTTCCTTACTTGATTATATCCGCAAAGCTAACGTCATTGCAGGCGAAGCGGGAGGAATTACCCAACACATTGGAGCGTATGGCGTGATCCTTGAGAACGGAAAGAAAATTACATTTCTGGATACCCCCGGTCACGAAGCATTTACTGCCATGCGTGCACGCGGAGCCCAGGTAACGGATGTAGCCATTATTGTTATTGCAGCAGACGATGGAATAAAACCTCAAACTACAGAGGCGATAAATCATGCTGCTGCAGCAGGTGTTCCGATTGTATTTGCAATTAACAAAATTGATAAACCAGGCGCAAATCCCGAAAAAGTAAAAGAACAATTGTCCCAAATGAATTACCTGGTAGAAGATTGGGGCGGAAAATATCAGTGTCAGGAAGTTGCTGCCAAATCGGGAAAAAATGTAGAGCTTCTGCTGGAAAAAGTATTACTTGAAGCGGAAGTCAAAGAGTTAAAAGCAAACCCTAATAAACATGCCGTGGGAACCGTGGTTGAATCTTCGTTAGATAAGGGAAGAGGATACGTGGCTACTATTCTGGTAAAAGCAGGAACCCTTCACATGGGAGACGTGCTGATCGCAGGCCCGTTCAGTGGAAGAATAAAGGCACTTTTCAACGAACGGGGAACACCTGTGGATGAAGCAGGTCCCTCCTCCCCTGTACAAATACTTGGATTGGATGGTGCACCTCAGGCCGGCGATAGGTTTCATGCATTGGAAGATGAACGGCAGGCTAAGGAAATTGCTAATAAGCGAATGCAGTTACAACGCGAACAATCGCTTCGTACAAAAAAACATATTACACTTGACGAAATCGGAAGACGTATCGCGATCGGAGACTTCCAGCAGCTAAACATCATCGTTAAGGGGGATGTGGATGGATCGGTGGAAGCACTTTCAGATTCATTGTTGAAATTATCCACACCTAAAATCCAGGTTGGAATTATCCATAAAGGCATCGGTCAAATTACAGATTCAGATGTGCTTCTCGCGTCAGCATCCAATGCTATCATTGTTTGCTTTAACGTACGTCCTTCGGTATCCGCCAGAAAATTAGCTGAACAGGAACAAATTGATATCCGCTTCTATTCCATTATTTACAATGCCATCAACGAGGTTAAAGACGCGATGGAAGGTATGCTTGCCCCGGAATTCCAGGAGAAAATAACCTGTAACATTGAAATCAAGGAAGTATTCAACATCACAAAAGTTGGAACTATTGCAGGCTGTATCATGCTGGATGGAAAAATCAACCGTAATACAAAGATACGTGTTATCAGAAACGGGGTTGTTATTCATTCCGGCTCGTTGTCATCCCTCAAACGGTTCAAAGACGATGTGAAAGAAGTGGTATCGGGACAGGAATGCGGTTTGAGCATTGCCGACTTCAATGACATCCAGGCAGGTGATATCATTGAAGGATACGAACAGGTAGAAGTTAAAGCCAAACTTTAATTTAACAGGGGTTCCTTCCTTTTCAGGAAGACACATTCCAGTGCCAAAGGCCTGATCCAATATTCAAATTAGTTTCTGTAATCGACGTTAGTTGTATTTTTGACCTTATGAACAGATTTTGCCTGTTTTGTGTCTCACTATTTGCTTTGTCCTGTTTTTACGCAAAAGCAGAAGTTGAATTCTCTGTTAAAATTGACACTGTTCCTGCCTGTGATTCCCTTTTAGATCCGGGAAACGATCCGGTTAAACAAGCCGTTTCAAATAACCCGGACGTGTTACGACTCGTTTCAAAAGATTCGACTCCGGATTTCAAATTCAGGGAGAAAAAAATACTTGCAGCAGTTCTCTCCTTCCCCATTCCCTTTGGTCTGCTGGGGCTGCACAGGATATTTCTAGGGACTAAACCGTATATTCCTTTTGTATACATGGGTACGGTAGGGGGATGTTTTCTTGTTTTACCCATTATCGACTTTATCGCTATTCTTTCGGCGAATGAAGATGCTTTCAAACGTTATGAAAACAATCCCAAAGTTTTTATGTGGTCTCATTGAGCTGAAGATATTAACAGCCGTATTTTTTCTGTGAAGAATTATTTGAAACAATAGCGTTGCATTTGCCGTTAGAATTAACAACATTTGTTTAGGTAATACTGATCGGTATGAAACGCAACGAATTTCTTTCGTACAACGACACTCCCTGCAAGTTCAAGCTCAGAGGGGGCAAGGAAATATTTGGTGTAATTTGGGAAAATAAATATGGCAATGAATTGATGTACTTTTTTGCAACCGCCGCTGAACGTACACGTTATAAAATCGCTGAACAGATTAATGACCTGTCGGCTTGTGAAAGGCTAAAAACAACAGTAGAGCTTGAAGACATCGTTCAGGCGAAACCGCTTTCTTGATTTTATCTTTTTTTTAATATTCATATCTTTACGAAAATTCCGGTAAAGATGCGGATTGTTGTTACTTTGATTATTTTCTCCATCCTCATACAATTTGGGTATAGCCAGTCCTCCGCGAAAAGAAATGGTTCAAATAAATCCAAACAGAAAGATAGTTTTACCCTGCCTGCAAAAAAGAAAAAAAATAAAATAGGCGATGGCTTTACTGACAAAAAACAAACAAAGAACTACGGTGAAAAATCCAGAGGAAATCGCATCCGTTCAAAGAGAAAACCAAAAACAGAAAATAGCAGCGCAAACGATGCATTTGCTGCCAGGGGCCAAACCAAAAACTACGGCAACAGAGCCAATGGAAAAAGGGTAAAGACAAGCCGGAAAAATAATGGACGAAATCATGGATTGGGGGACGGGTTTGCTTCAAAAAGCAACTACACCATGAATTACGGGGAAAAGGCTATTGGAAAAAAACAAAAAAAGAAGAGAGCAGGAAAATCAAGGAAAACAAATAATACCGGAGATGCATTCACCTCCGTATCCCATTTAAATAAAAACTCCCCGTCTAACAGGTCAAAAGGAAAACATACAAAAGGAAAGAATAAAAAAAGAAAATTATTCCGCTTCCTTCATTTGAAGTCAAAAGAAGAAAGACAGATGGAGAAAGAGAATTCATCGTCTTCCCGTGCCAGTTTTACTACTTCCAAAAAGGAAAAAAAGGCGATGAAAAAACAAAAAAAGAAAAGAGATTACGGATTAGGCCTTCCTAGGAAATAAGTTTTTTCCGGAGAAACATGTATTTGAAAATTTCTTTATTGCTTCAAAGGTTTCTTCAGGCGCTTCGTAAAATCCCATATGCCCGGCATGTTCCAGGACAATATGGGAACTGTGCCTGGGAAGACTGGTCAATAAAAGAAGGTTTTCCCACGCCAATACTGTATCTTTTTTTCCAATAATGAACAAAACCGGGTAATGAGAACGTTTTAGCACCAACTCCCTGGATGGCCTTTCCTTCATCCCCCTCAGCGCTGAAACAATTCCTTCTTTGGGTGTACCGGCAGCAATCCACTTTGCTATTGCAATTTCATTCTTCAGCGAGGGTACATTCTCCGGATTAAAAAGCCGGGGAATGAGTTCGTATACGAATTTTTTGTGATCTTGTTTTACTATCTCAATTACACGTTCCCGGTCCTTTTTTCTTTCTTCGGAATCAGGCATGGCAGTGGAGTGGAATAAACAAAGTCCTGAAACCGGCTGTGGAAACAATTCAGCAAAAGCAAGTGCAACATATCCTCCCATGGAATGGCCGACGATAACATATTTCTTCAGGCCTAAAAAATCCATTACGGCCTTAACGGACTGGGCCATCAGTTCCATGGTATGAATATAACCGACACACGGTGTATCTCCATGGCCCGGCAAGTCAATGGTGATGACCCGAAAAGTTTTTGAGAGCCTGCCGATCAGTCCTTCAAATATTTCATTGGATTCAAGGAACCCGTGGAGTAAGACGATTACCCTGCCTTTTCCGGTATCGGAATAATTAATTTTTACCTTACGAAATTGAGCGTAACCAATCATCCTTAATTCATCAATTCCTCGATTTCGTCTGCTTCAACCGGGATATTCTTCATCAGATCTATATTCCCGTTCCTGGTAATCAGGATATCATTTTCCAGCCGGATACCCAATTTCTCCTTTCGGATATAAATGCCCGGTTCGCATGTGAATACCATTCCAGCCTCAAACTTTCGATACCTATCGCCATAATCGTGAACATCCAATCCGAGATAATGCGAAGTTCCATGCATGAAATATTTTTTATACAGCGGATTTTTAGGGTTTTGCTTTCTTACTTCACTTAGTTTAAGCAGCTTTAATTTTATAAGTTCCTCTTCCATCAACTCACCGACTGCCTGCTGATAATCCGTAATATTATTCCCGGCTTTTAACATGGAAGCAGCTCCCCGCATTACACGCAATACGGCATTATAAACCGACTTTTGCCGTTTGGAAAATTGCCCGTTAACCGGTAAACAGCGGGTTAAATCCGAAGCATAGTTTGCGTATTCAGCCGCAACATCCAGTAAAACCACATCGTTCTTTTTACATTGCTTATCGTTATCAACATAATGTAATACGCAGGCATTAAATCCCGAAGCAATGATGGGACCATAAGCAAATCCTTTTGAACGGTTACGGATAAATTCATGTATCAGTTCCGCTTCAATTTCATACTCCCAGACTCCGGGTTTTACAAAACCCAATAACCTGCGAAATCCCTTTTCAGTGATGTTACAAGCTTCCTGGATCAGCTCTATCTCCTCTTTAGATTTTATTGCACGCAATTTGTGCATAATGGATTGAACACGCATATATTGGTGTATGGGATATTGCTCTTTACACCATTTAACAAATCTCGAATCCCGTGTTTCAACCTCTACAGTTGCCCTGAGATGTTCATTGGAATTCAGATACACATAGTCACACTCGCACATCAATTGGTGAAACACGGCTTTAAACTGGGAAAGCCAGTAAACGGATTGGATACCTGAAACCTCAGCTGCCTGTAATTTTGTAAGTTTCGCTCCTTCCCAGATTGCAATGTGTTCATTCGTCTCTTTTACAAAAAGTATCTCGCGGCATTCCGGCAATGTTGCATCGGGAAAAACAAGCAATATACTTTCTTCCTGATCGATACCCGAAAGCCAAAAAATATCTGTTTGCTGCTTAAAGGACATGGACCCATCTGCGCTTGTGGGCATAATGTCGTTGCTATTAAAAACCGCAAGTGCGCCTGGCTTGAGTTCTTTTACAAAGCGCTTTCTATTGTCTGTAAAAAGTCTGGATGGGATTGGGTGATAACGCATGAAATGAAAGTTTTACTTTTTGCGAAGTTGTTTTTATTCTGCCTCTTCTTCCACAATATTAACTCTTTTATTTTATTGAGGTGAAACTTGTATTAATGGGATACCATTCGCCCCACTTTTACAGATTTTTAGCTGGCATTACATCGAAAACAAAAAATAATTATCAGGAAGCCTGTTTGGCAGGTTTTTGAATATAGACTTCCGAGAAATCCTTGTAATTCATAGGGTTGAAGTAAAAATTTTTTACAAACGAATGACTCATTTTAAGGTTTTCTCCATACCATAGTATTAAAACAGGTGCATCCAGCATCATTAGTTGCTCTGCTTTCATATAATTCGCATAGGCCTCCTCCTTTTTTGTAGCAGCAAAAGCTGCCTCAAACAGGCTATCAAATACGGGATTCTTATAACGGGTGGTATTGAGATACGACGGAGCACTGAGGCTATCAGGCACCAAAGCACCGTACATGGTGCGTAAAAAATTCTCCGGACTCGGATAATCGGCTATCCATCCGGACCGGAACATTTCAGCTCTGCCGTATTTCTCATCCTCCAGTTTTCGTCCGAAAGGCACAACCACGTAATCTATATCTACATTCAACACTGCTTTCAACTGTTTTTTTACTTCATCCACTACATCTACGTATTTGCCGCCGCCGCTGTTGATCTCCGCAGTAACAGGGGGAAAGTTCTTACCTTCCGGATAACCAGCTTCAGCCAAAAGCTTTTTAGCTTTTTCCGGATTAAAATTATATCCTTTTATCTCCGTAATATCATATCCGGAAATACCGGGCGGAGTTAACCCGCATATACCCGGACCGAAAGCCTCTGTATTCAGGATATTTGCAATAATTTTTTCTCTGTCGATCGCATAGGAAAATGCTTGCCTGACCTTAACATTATCAAATGGTTTCCGGGTTACATTAAACCGGTAACATTGGGTGGAATATTCCGAGTTACGTTGCAAATAGTATTTGGGATTTTTACTGTTAAAATCTGCGATTTGTGCCTCTACCATTTCACTGATAGATGCTGCCGGCAAACCAAAGATGAGATCCAACCCTCCCGATTTAAAAACTTCCAGCTCGTTCTTTTTATCTGCTATAAAACTAATATTAATTGAATCCAAAAACGGAAGCTTATTACCAATGGAATCCGTCCGGTAATAAGACGGATTACGAACAAGCACCAGTTTCTCGTTAGCGATTATACTCGTCAGAACAAACGGGCCAGTTCCTACTGTTGTTTTGTTCCCATATTTCTCTACGGCTTCGTGAGGCATTACAAATCCGGAAGTCCCCGCCAGAATATATAGAAATGACCCTGTAGGCGCTATTAATCTGATTTGTAAAGTATAATCATCCAGGACTTTCACTCCTTCCAGGTTTGCCGGTTTTCCTTTCTCTCTGTTATAACACGCATCGGCTCCCTGAACGATCCCTTTGAAAGAGGGTTCAAATAAATTATTATTTTCACTCGGAGTACAAAGTAATTCAAAGGAATATTTAAAATCTGAAGCGACCACTTCACGACCCTTACCATCCGGGAAACATGGGTTATCGTGAAACTTTATCCCCTTGTTTAACTTGAATGTATATACTACTCCCGCCTTGTCTACTTCCCAACTTTCGGCAATGCATGGCAAGATCCGGGTAATATTTTTAGCATCTACCCGAACCAGTCCTTCATACATCTGAGCAAGTATATTATGAGTAGCCGCATCCGTACCCAAATGGGGAAAGAGGGAAGTATATCCATCGGTCTCATTCACTCTCAGTGTTCCGCCGTATACACGCCCTCCCTGTGCCTCCGGATGAAGTGCAGACTCCTTCTCCGAATTACCACAGGAAACAAGAGTCAGTACGATTATAAAATAAATGAGCTTTTTCATACTTAGCGTACTCAAAATGCAACCAAAAGTACATATTATTGGTTTGAGCACCTTCTATAAAATATTTAAAAAAAAATTGCTAATTCAATAAAGTATTATATTTGCGGAGGTAAAAAATGACTCCATCAATACACGGATGAAAAAAGCAGCTTTCCTGATTCAGGCGTTTTTGGGCGTTACATTGATTACTTCAGCCGGTAACATCATCATTGAAGGCAACTACCAGGGAAAGAACATTTATGTTCAGAATCCTTTTGCCGGAAGTGGTGTTGGTTTCTGCGTGCAAAAAGTTGAAGTAAACGGACAGGTTACTACAGACGAAATTAACTCCAGCGCGTTTGAAATTGATTTTAATAATTATCAATTTAAAATAGGAGATAAGATAACCGTAAAAATAACTCATAAAGACGATTGTAAACCCAAGGTATTGAACCCGGAGGTGCTGAAACCTAAAAGCACATTTGATGTAATTTCAATGAAATTGGAAGGTGATGGAACCTTAAAATGGAATACAAAAAATGAAACCGGAAAATTGTCTTTTTTAATTGAACAATACCGGTGGAATAAATGGGTAAAAGCAGGAGAGCTTGAAGGAAAAGGTGTAGGAGACAATAACGAATACGTTTTTAAAATCCCTACCCTTCACTCAGGAGAAAATCAAATTCGCATCAAACAGGTGGATTACACGAGCCAACCCAGAATTTCCAAACCTGTGAAATTTGTTGCTACTATACCGGAGATAACCTACAATCCGGTAAAGGTTACAAAAGACATTACCTTTTCAGCAGAAACTCTTTACGAGATATACGATCAATACGGCAATGTTGTGAAAAAAGGATTCGGTAAAGCTATAGATTGTTCCAACCTTACTAAAGGCGTATACTATCTAAATTACGATAATAAAACTGCTGAATTTATAAAGAAATAATTTTCTTGTAACTCATTATTTTCCCCTTACGCCCGTGCGAAGGGGTTTTTTTATGAAAAAAGTAGAACACATAGGCATCGCGGTTAAAAATACAGAATCAGCAATTAAGCTATTTGCAAAGCTATTGGGCAAAGAATCGTATAAATCCGAAAAAGTGGAACGCGAAGGTGTAAATACATCTTTTTTTCAAATGGGAGAAACTAAGATCGAATTACTTGAAGCTACCAAACCAGACAGCCCAATTGCAAAGTTTATTGAGAAAAAAGGGGAAGCTATTCATCATATTGCCTTTGAAGTAGATGATATAAAATCTGAAATGAAAAGGCTGGTAAAAGAAGGATTCACATTGTTAAATCCAGAACCTCAGCAAGGAGCCGATAATAAATTAATCTGCTTTCTTCACCCTAAAAGTACGAACGGGGTATTGGTGGAATTATGCCAGTCTGTAAAAACCACTTGAGGTAATCAGAAAATATCCGGATAGTTCCTGCTCAACGCGGTCCTCGTGTTCTGGACCTTAATATACGTTTGTATGCAGGCGCGCTGTTAAACTATGCTGTTAATTACTGATCCCAGCCCTTTCTCCTATCTCATTTCCATGCATTCACAATTGAGGTGATTTATTGTTCCAATACTTTTATAAAGGGTAAGATCATCAATATGTATCCGGGTGATGCTTCCATAATCAACAGCTATCTTAAATGCATTGTGCAAGGGTATTTCAAGTATTTGACACAAAATGGTACGGATAACGCCTGCATGAGTAATAATAACGATTGAATCGCTTTTGTTTTTATTGGAATTAATAACATCATCCAAAAACGATCTTACTCTTTCACTTACCTCCGTAAAACATTCCCCGCCAGGTGCTTTTTCAGTTACAAACTCACTCATCCATTTTTTCAGCTCCCGCTGATCTATTTTACTCCATTCTTTCATTTCCCAGTTACCAAAATCCATTTCCAATATTCTTTTGTCCTCGACAATGGCTTGCTTTGGATTAAAAAATTCCGCCAGCTTTAAACACCTGATAAGCGGGCTGGAATAGATAATATCGATCTTATCCGTAAGAAGCGAACATACTTTTCGTGCGTCTTCCTGAAATGTTTCAGCAAGCGGTACATCAAACTGTCCGTAACAAATTCCTTTTCCAATCTTTGGCGTGGTATGCCGGATCAGATAAATTTCCATATTCCTATTGTGGCTAAGTAAAATACCGTTTCATGGATCTGTTGCGCAGCTCCCAGGCAATCGCCCGTATAGCCCTGAATCCATTTATTAAAATAGAACAAAAGGTAAAGGTGGACCATCAGGATAACCGGAAGAATAAACAGAAACTGATATTGAAATACGGATAAAAAAATAATTGGCACAACCCCAAAAATAAATGCACCTGCTATTTCCTTCCACGAATAATTTACCACAACCGGTTTGGATTTACTATCAAAATCTTCCCGCACATACCGGAGCGTAAAAGCAATTGATATCGCAGAAAAACGGCTTAATGCATGAGAAGCAATAAACAATAACAGTACATAGATGCTACCCGGGAGCGGTGAAAAATTTACCCTTTGAACAATTTGCAGGAGCAAATAAAATTTTAAAAAGAAAAGCAGGATCAACCCGATCACGCCGTATGCTCCAACACGGCTGTCTTTCATTATATCAAGAATTTTCCGTCTGGTCCATCCGCCTCCAAAGCCATCGCAGACATCCGCAAATCCATCCTCGTGAAATGCTCCGGTAATCAGTATTCCTGCAGCCATCGAAATAATTACAGAAATCTCCAGAGGGAATAATTGCGCCGCTCCGTAATAAGCGGCGAAGCAAAATGATCCCACGATCCATCCAATGAAAGGGAAATACCGTGTTGATTTGTTCAGGTAATCAGACGAATGATCAACCCATTTGGGACATGGGATCCGGGTATAGAACATAACTGCTGTAAAGAATATTTTTATTTCCTTTTTAAGCATTTGCAGAAACAATTTTTTTATGGCTTACTCCCGCACTTTGAAAGCTTGCCATCCCATTGAGAAAATTTACTGCCGATTTGATCAATGGATATACGATAGCAGCTCCGGTACCTTCTCCCAAACGCATGTCGAGGTTTACAAGGGGCCTCACATTCAAATACTTCAGCATTTTCGCATGGCCCTGCTCCCCGGATTCGTGGCAGAAGATTGCATAATCTAAAATTGCAGGATTGATCCGATGGGCTACTAGAAATCCTGATGTGGAAATAAATCCATCAACCAGGATCAGCATTTTATTTTCTGCAGCCTGCAGCATAGCACCGCACATTTGGGCAATTTCAAATCCGCCGAAATCGGCAAGTATTTGCAATGGGCTATCTGACCTTCCATTCCTATCAATGGATTCGTTAATGATCCGCACCTTATTCCGAACTCCTTCTTCGTCCAGACCTGCTCCCTTGCCCACACATAGCTCAACCGGGAGTGTACATAGCAGGGACATTAATGCGCTGGCGGAAGACGTGTTGCCAATACCCATTTCACCAAAACCGATAACATTACACCCGTTCTTAAACAATTCATGAACAATAGCTGCACCTCTCTCTATGCATTCCTCCGCTTGTGTCCTGCTCATAGCCGGTCCCTGCAGAAAACTTTTTGTACCCATCCCCATTTTTGAATCTATAATATTCAACCCCTTGGGAAAGTTGTAATTTACACCTGCGTCAACGACCTTTATTCCAATGGCATTCTGGCTACAGAATACATTTATGGCCGCCCCTCCGTTCAGGAAATTCATTACCATTTGAAAAGTAACTTCCTGGGGATAACTACTCACTCCTTCACTGACAATTCCATGATCTCCGGCAAATACCACCACGTACGGGTTCTTTAGTTCAGGCGTCAGCGTATTTTGAACAAGGCCTGCCTGCAGTGCAATTTCCTCTAACCGTCCCAATGCGCCAAGCGGTTTTGTTTTCAGGTTGATCTTACTTACAAGCTCTTCCTCCAGTTTTTTTGAAATAGGTTCTATGCAAAATACTTTCATGTTTTAATTGTTCAATGGCACCAAATCACAGAAATAAAAGCCGTAATTTTTCTCTTCGGTGCACGCGGTATTATAATGCCCTGATTGAGAATTTTTGGGGCTTTTGTATTCCTTATATACTATTTCCCCTTTTTCAAAAAGCACAGGCGATTTAAATATGGGTCCGTCAAAAACAAAAGAATGATACTCTCCGTTCTCCCCGCATACATCAGTGGTGGAAGGAAGATCCTTCATCAGAGAGCGGTCGATCAATCTTCCACAGAACGACTTGTCCAGAAATTTCTCATTGACACATACGATAATGGCTTTAAATCCGAGATCCAGAAATTCTTCCATCAGTTTTTGAGTAGGCTGTTTCCAAAGCGGAAAAACTCCCTGGATCCCGAGCTGTTGCAATTTATTTTCTCTATATTTCCTCAAATCTTCCAGGAATATATCCCCGAAAATCGCATGACGGATTCCCTCCTCAGAAATCTCATTTACTTTCTTTTTCATCTCCCTTTCGTATTCCTCCATATCCGGATGCTCGGGCAATTCAATTAGCTTTAAGGGAATACCAACTGAGCTTGCTTGCTGCCAAAGTAATTCCGTCCGGACCCCATGCATGGAAATCCTATTATGTGCTTTATTTACACTGGTTAAGAAATACTTCACCTGGTATTTACCCTCCTTTATTATTTTATGAAGACATAAAGAAGAATCCTTACCTCCGCTCCAATTCATGTATGCGTCTATTTTACTCATCCTTTTATTGACAGCGGAATGCCGGAAACCATTAAAATCACTTTGTTCGATCTTGCAGCAATATGCTGATTCATCCATCCCTGCAGCTCCACAAATTTTCTTCCTGTTTCTGTTTCCGCATGAACACCCATTCCTATTTCATTTGAAATAATAATCAGCGTACAATCAAACGATGCAATTCTTTCAAATTCCTCCCGCGCCTGCTTCAAAGATTCTTCCACATTGTATTTTGTATCCACGTAAAAATTAGTTAGCCACAGGGTGATGCAATCAATCACCACAACCTTCCTGTTCAAATCAATTTTGCTGAGGTGTTTTTCTTCCTCTACAGTTATCCAATTTGTATTTCTTTCATCTTTATGCCTTTGCACCCTTTTTTGAAAATCCTTGTCCCACACCCTGGAAGTAGCCACATAAACGGGTCTATCTGACAGTTCCAGGGCAAGCTGTTGGGCATACCTGCTTTTTCCGGATCGTTCGCCGCCTGTTATAAAATATATCATAATACACTATTCATCTTACCATCAATAGTTATTTTCAAACAATCCGGACAAAGACAATCCTCTTTTCCTCCGGGAAAATACACCGGGTCTGTCCCCGTCTGAACAGGAAGAGGCATTATTAGAGGCAACTCACTGCACCAGCAGCTTTTGGTATAACATGAAAATAAAACACGGCACCTGGGGCAAATCTTTTTTCTTTCACCAGTCCTGGTTTCCATGGGCCACTTTGGTTTGTAATAAGGACATACTCCTATTTTTAAATTGCTTTGATAAAGGGAATAATTCCGGATGGAACAAAGAAGCAAGCAGCTCTATTCCCTCTACCAGATATGTGCTGGGACAAGTAAATAAATCCGCATCCACCAGGTATACGGCATTATTCTTTACAGCACACAAGTCATTCCATCCCTCCAGTCCGGTAAGGATATCTATTTCTTTTACCGATCTTTCAACGCTAAAACCGCAGGGAGCGATCACCAGCACTTCCGGATTGTATTGCATTACTTTTTGCCAGGGAATTATTTCAGAATACCCTGAAGGGTTAGATAGCATATCTATTCCTCCTGCCTGGGTCACCTGACATGGTATCCAATGCCCGCTATTGTAGATAGGGTTAAGCCATTCCATAACCATTACTTTCCTGACAGGAGCCTTATGCAAACGTAGCATGTCAGTGATCTTATCTGTACGTCCGCCCAGGCCTGCAAGCAAATGACAGGCAGCTTCTTCGTGTTTTAATACTTTAGCAATGTGTATTGCATTTTCATAAACATTGTTCAGGTTCCGCGGCGTAAGCGGAACAACCAAAGGCTGCTTTTTTAATTTATGAATAGCCCTTTCAGCATAGCTTGTTCCGATCTGACAGACGTCGCATACATCCTGAGTAAAAATAACATCCGGCGAAATTTCCTGCAGCAGATCTTCGTCAATGTAATACAGGCTTTCTCCTTTTCGTTTCGATTTTGAAACAATGTTTTCTATCTCTTCACTGGAATAGCTGTTTCCTTCCAGGTGAGAGCGAACAACCTTGGGTTTATCCGATAAGCATTCAAAGGTAACTCCATGAAGCAACTCTTCCAGTCCCATATGATGGATCATACGGGTAGCAGCAGGTAAAAACGAACAGGCTTTCAGTTGTTCCTTTTTCATACTGCCTGCTTGATTTTCAGCGATATATTCTCAATCTGCATATACATAAGCCCTTCTTCCTTTTGTCCCGAAAACGAATCAATAAATATCTCTGAATGATATTCGGGCCCGTCCAAAACCAATGTATGGTATTCTCCCTGTTCTCCGCAAATATCAAGGCCTTGACGAGTATGCATGAGTTTCAATTCTTCAAGGATTGCTGTATTTAACTCTCTTCCCAGCCAGTCCAATGTAAACCAGGGTTCTTTTACACAGGAAAAAATCACTTTAAAATTCAATGCAATTATTTGTTGAAGCAGTTGCTCTCTCTCCAGATGCCACAACGGGAGAAATACATTTACTCCCGATGGCTTGCTGCGGTCAGTAATCCAGTTCGTGTTTCCGTGTATCTCCGAAATATCCCCGGTAACAATTGTCTGTATTTTATATTCCTGCTTGATTCCTGAAATCGCAGCTTCATACCCTTCCCGGTAAGGTTCATTGACAGGGACGACAACGTGCGGAATTCCCAATGCGCGGGCTTGTTGTTTAATAAAATGCAGCGGGTGTGCACGAAATCTTGCATGACCCGCTGCAAATGTGATCAGCGATACAATCTCATACCCTGCTTTCCTGGCTTCGTATAGAGCAAGATTGCAATCTTTTCCTCCCGTCCATAAAACGACTGCTTTTTTACGATGCATTCGATAACTGCAGACGCGGATATTTTTTCTGGGCCCATTCAAATGCTCCGAACATAATTGCTCCAAAAAGTAAATTTCCAATCAGCATGTTCTCTACATAGGGAATTGCGGCAACATAACACGTGACTAACCCTTCTATTGTCTTCGGATACAAACGCCCGTCCATCCACACTGCGAAGTCCGTAATAATCCAATGTGTCAATGCTGCAAGCGCACTCATCAATAAAACGTTTTTTACATTCACTTTTTTAATCAATCTTCCCATTAGTACTATCAGTGCAAAGCTTCCATAGGTTATAAGAAAACCATCGTAAAACCATTTCCATTCATGGAAATATACGAAGTAGCTTAAAAACAAATCACTCAACCAAAGGGTGAGGATTGGCACAAGGAATGCTTTCCACCTTTCGGCAAAATAGCACCCGCCGAATAAAGCCATTGCTCCTATAGGGGTAAAGTTGGTTAATGGAGAATGACCACTTGTAATAAGAAGTCTCCATGCTCCTGCTGACAAAATCATAGCTGCCAGTACGCCTGTTCTTGGATTAATCAGTGTTTTATTCATACGTTTTATTGTTGTTAAAGAGTTACACTTATTCTATTGATTTCTCAGCTCATTTTACCAAATAGTCCGGCACGTCTTTGCTGCCTCAGGATCATACATAAATGAATGCTGTATGCCTATGACATAGTTTATTACAAACCAGAAATAAAATTAAGAAAGGAAAATGGATAGAATCTCCTGTGCCGGGAGAATAAAATTCCACCTATCCTGACTTATACTTCATTTCGCGGAAGCAATAAAGCCATCAATACAGTTTAGGCAGGCCCCCTGACTTTCCCGACATCTGAGCACCATGACCACTCTTACAGAATGATGGCCAAGATTATCAAATACATTTTCCCAGTCAATTCTGGGCAGGATCACAGTTGCGCGACAGCCCGTGATTCTCACACGGTTCCCCTATTATTTCTGATCTTTTAACCGCCAAAGGCAGATCTGAAACCAGAATACCTAAGTTATAGATGATTGAACAACCAAAAGAACGTTAAAGAAATCAAAGATATAAAAAAACCAGACCCTGAATTTTTTTAATACACCCCTTCATAAATAAAAAGAACCTCTTCGTCTGCAAGAGGTTCTTTGTTATGTGGGCCCACCAGGACTTGAACCTGGGACCACCTGATTATGAGTCAGGTGCTCTAACCAGCTGAGCTATAGGCCCCTTTTTTATCTTTGAGGCTGCAAATTTAATACTTTGAGTATACCCACACACATAAAGAACATCATCTTTGATTTTGGCGGTGTGATCCTGAATATTGATTATTGCCTGTCGGAAAAAGCGTTTGAAAAACTGGGCTTTAAAGACTTTCGCCATTTCTATTCCCAGGCGAGTCAAAAAAACCTGTTTGACAGATTGGAAAAAGGGTTTATCACTCCGGCCAATTTCAGGAAAGAGATACGGCAATTCATCCCGGTCGCTGTTTCCGACTCACAAATAGACGATGCATGGAATTCAATGCTCCTGGATCTTCCTGAAGAACGGATCCATTTGCTTGAACGGCTGAAAACAAAATACCGTTTATTCCTTTTGAGCAATACCAACGAAATACACTATGCGTCGTTTTCTTCCTATATGAAAGGTAAATTCAACCGGGATATTTTCACTGAACTATTTGAAAGGGCATACATGTCTTTTGAATTGAAAATGCGAAAACCGGATGCAGAGATTTTTGAATATGTTTTGAAACAGAATAAGCTTGAAAAGGAAGAGACCCTTTTTATTGATGACTCCATTCAACATATTGAAGGGGCTACTAAGGTTGGAATACATACAATTTTCCTCAAAAGAGAAGAGACAATCCTAAGCTTATTCCGGTAATACCAATCACCTGGAACTGGTGAGTTCAACCAGGTTGCCTCCTGTATCTACTTTTACAGATTATACCCGGCATTATTGTAACTTATTAATTATAAACAATATAATGTCAGAATATCCATTATTATATTGTATTTTTCCATTGAAATCAAAAGGAAAAACCGGCAGGTGCCAAAATGCTGTTTTTTCGTCAAAAAATGCGATTTTGCATCTTTGAATTAAAATTCACATTAAAATATTGACTGTTCACCATTAAAATAAGCTGTTTCACCTCTAACCTGTAACTGGTGTCAAGTATAGATCGTATTAATAAGAAACGCATTCAACCATACAAATACTCTACCCCATGAAAACAGAAAAACCCACCATCTTTGTTGTAGATGACAATGCAATAGCCCTTGAGGCAATTGTAAGGGAGTTAAAACGCACACTGAATTGTGAAGTGGAAGCGTTTACTACAGCAGAGAATTGCATCTACAGGCTCAACGAAAATCCTCCGAGCCTGATTCTTTCCGATTACTACCTGGATGCTATGTACAAACACAAAATGAATGGGGATCAGATGCTGGCGCGAATTAAAAAACAATTTCCCAACATCCCGGTAATTATGTATTCCTCTCAAAACAGTGTGGACGTGGTTATGCGGTTAATGAAACTTGGGGCTGTAGATTTCATTCCAAAGGAAAAAAACTTTATAAAAACAGTATTGGAAATAACATCTCAGCAAATAGTTAAATTGAAGCAGGATGATGAACTGAGATGGACAGTCAGGGTTATCTTATTCATATTCGTGGCATTTATTGCATCCTTAATGATCATTTCCATGTATGTACCAAAGGCGCTTCCATACATTATAATTGGTGGACCTGTGCTTATGGGTATAGGGGCATTATTATGGAATAGAAAACCACGAACTAATGTAAACCCTTCTTAAAAAGTGGGGGTTAAATATTCCTATAACATGGATAAAAAAAATAAATATACAGTCTTTGTTGTGGAGGATTCCGATGTTTATCGTTCAATTCTTGTACAGGCATTGGAATCTGAAAACGAAAATGCAGAGGCGCGCTTTTCTTACAACGTTCATGGCTTTGGTTCGGGGGAAGAATGCATAGCCAACATGCACCTTAAACCCGATATCATGATTATGGATTACCTGCTTGATGGAAACGGGTATGTGTACAACATGGATGGATTCAGGTTGCTGAAACAAATTAAAAGCATAGCTCCACGACTTGACATCATTGTACTAAGCTGCCAGAACAGCGCAAAAGTCGTAAAGGCCCTGATGCGTGAGGGGATTAGAGAATACATTAAAAAAGAAGGACTCGGACAACACCGGATCAAACAACTGGTACACGACTTTATTCAAAGACGTGAAAACAAAACACACAGGATGTACTATGCCTTAGCGGGAGTAATATTCCTGGTTGTGACACTCTCGGTTTTAGCCTTCTTATCGATGTAAATGTCCGGTACTTGTAACCTTAAATTGAACTAACTGATGCTTATACGTTGTGCGATTATAGATGATGACAGTGTTTTTACAGAGATACTTCAACACTACATTTCTAAGATTGATTTTATGGAATTAACACATTCTTATTCGGATGCGAAAAGTGCTGCGGCTTTGGATTTCAATAAAATTGATCTTCTTTTTTTAGATATAGAAATGCCTAATATGACCGGAATAGAATTTTTAAACAGTCTTCCGACAGCACCTCCCGTAATTATTGTATCAAGAAAAAAAGAATATGGAGTAGAAGCTTTTGATCATGACTCCATTGATTACCTGCACAAGCCTGTTTCTTTTTCCCGTTTCACTAAAGCGGCAAATAAAGCCCAACGGTTTTTCGAACAGGTGAATAAGCCTAAGAAGTACAATCAGGATAGCCTTTTTATCCGTCAGGCTAGAATATGGATACGGATACCCATCAACGAAATTCTCTTTATAAAGGCGGATAATAATGATGTAATTATAAAATCAACCGATAAAATCTATAAGGCTCACAGTAAGCTGGCTGACATTTACAATAATCTGCCGCAAAAAGATTTCTTACAGGTGCATCGATCCTATATTGTCCAACTCCAAAAAATAGAGAAAGTGGATGGAGAAATCATAGAAATAAATAACCGAACAATTCCTGTAAGTAAAGCTCATATAAAAGAACTGCATGAACGTCTTAATATTTTTTAAACATGAATAGAATAGAAGATGATCAATTGCAAAAAACAGTTCCAAAGACACGGAAGGCCATATCCGTTTTTCTGGTTGATGACAATGAAACGTATCTGGCCACATTGAGCAACTATTTACACAAACAATTCGGATCAAAAATAAAGATTGAGGCATTTACCACTGGAGAAGATTGCCTGAAAGAGATTGAAAAAAATCCAACCATAGAGGTAGTTATATTGGACTATTACCTGACCGAATCACCAAACGTAATGAATGGTCCGGAAGTCCTGAAAAAAATAAAAGAAATTAATTCCGATATACTTGTTGTTATGCTATCTGCTGAGGACACGCTGGAAATAGCAACGGATTGCATCACATCGGGTGCTTATGAATATGTTGTAAAAAGTGCAAGTGCTTTTATCCGAACAGAAAATATTCTTAAAAATCTTATCCATGAAGTTCGGTTACAAGCCTACTATCCATCGGATATCGGTGGTGAGGCCTGACTTGCATTTATTTTAAATCCGGTAAGGATAAAGGATTGTTTTATGGAATACATTCAAAAAAATGAAGATCCGTACCCACTAAATTATTCAGTGATAGAAAAGAAGCTATAACATGGTTAAATAATATTTATAGACTCTATTTACAACCTATGTGGAAAAAATAGGCGATGATAAATTCGGGCAGTAATGAAAGAAGTTTCTATTTTAAGGTGGCATGGAAGTTTTTCTGTTTCAAGCAAGATATATCTTGTTATGAGCTCCATGACCTTACTTATTGCTTTTGAATTCCATACACTTTTGGGTTTCCTTCAATACACTTTCCTCCGCAAGAGCTTTTGCGGAAACAGAAAGCAGCCTGGTTCTGAATATCCTGATCTGTATCCGGGGCTATACAGTAAAACAAACCATGACAAAAGAAAATAAAAATGAATAGAACTGCCCTTCGCCTATTACTGATAGAAGATAATCCGGATGACGAGAGATTAACCGATTTCTATCTGCGGGATGCATTTGCTGACAAATACTCCTTGTCAAAAGCCTCACGACTTGCAGATGGATTGAAATTACTGGAGCATAGCAAATTTGATGTTATACTTTCTGATATCAACCTGCCGGATAGCTCCGGGCTGGATACATTCAAGCATGTATACGGGGTTGTGTCCGATGCTCCTATTATAATTTTAACCGGGTTAGGAGATGAATCTTTTGGGGTTGAAGCGGTAAAGCTGGGAGCAGCAGATTTTTTAAATAAAGATCATTTAAACGGAGCCATATTAAAACGCTCCATACTCTATAGCCTGGAAAGAAGCAAACTTAAACAAGAACTTAGCCAGTATGCAAAAAATCTGGAAACCAAGGAGCAGCAGCTTGAAGAAGCGCAACGAATAACACACATAGGTAATTGGGAACTGGATCTGGTTAATAAAACCGTTGTATGGTCTGATGAAATGTACCGAATCTATGGATATGCACCGCAAGGGTTTGCAGTAAGTTTTGAAAAAGCAATGGAACTGGTTGCATTTGAAGACCCGGGAAACAAACAAAAAAGCGTACAGGAATATTTAGACATAGCTATGGAGCAATTTAAGGAAACAGGAAAACTTGATTATTTGATTCCCCGCTCCAACAGTTATCGTATGTTGCTTAGCAACGGTAAACAAAAAAGTTTTCTTGGAAAAAGCAAAATCCTGCTTAACAGCGCTGGGAAACCAATTAAAATAATCGGCATCGTACAGGATATTACCGTTCTAAAAACGGTCGAAGATGAATTACGTAAAGTCAACATAGAATTAGAAGAACGGGTAGCGCATAGGACAGACGACCTGAAGCGAACAATCAAAGAACTCCAGGTTGAAATGGAAAACAGAAAGAAATATGCACTCGCGTTACAGGAAAGTGAAAAAAAATACAGGAACCTGGTTGAAAATATGAATGAAGGCGTCCTGGCAGTGGATAATGACGATATAATTCAGTTTGTGAATAAGCAGTTCTGCCTAATAACCGAATATGCGGAACAGGAACTCATAGGTAAAAAAGCTTCTGAAATGCTACTGGATGATGCAGAAAAATTTCAGATGAAGCAACGTATCAATCAACGCGCGCAAGGGCTTAATGATCAATACGAGTGTCTTCTTAAAACAAAATCGGGTAACTATATATGGACACTCATCAGCGCTACCCCTTTAATGTCCGTGGATGGAAAGGTAATTGGCTCCATGGGCATTCATACAGACATTTCTCAACGGGTAAAATACGAAAAAGCACTAAAAAGTGAGGCAAAATTTGCTTCTGAAAATCCATATCCGCTCTTACGTTTTTCCATGAAAAGCGGGAAAATAACGTATTCAAATAAAGCAGGGAAAAAACTGCTTCGTGTTTTTTCTACTGAAAAAGAAAATAGCCTCAGCGACAAATGGTCCGGGTTATTTATGGAAGCTTACAATAAGGATAAGATCATTGAACATGAAGTGGAAATAGACGATCATGTGTTTATTTGTGAATTTGTACCAATACGGTCCGAGGAGTATGTCAATCTTTACGGCAGCGATATTACAAGCATAAAAAAAGCAGAGGCAATAGTTAAAAAACTATCCTTTGTAATTGGAAAAACCGACAATGCGGTAATTATTGCCGATAAAAACGGGAAAATACAATGGGTGAATGACGGATTTATCCGTTTAAGCGGCTATACGCTCGACGATGTAGTGGAAACACATGGGGAAATTCTCCGGCACGGGCACAAAACAGGATTATATCCGCAGAATCCTTTCTTCAACAAGATGATTACCGAAAAACTATCGGTAAGCTATGAATCGCGGAATTATAAAAAGGACGGAACAGTATATTGGTCACTTAGTACACTTACTCCTATTCTGAACAATAAGGAAGAGGTGGAAAGTATCATAGTCATCGATTCAGATGTCACCTCCCGAAAAAAAGCGGAGCAGGAAATGATAAAAGCAACAAAACTGGCTGCAGAGTCGGTTAGAGCAAAAGAGCTTTTTCTTGCCCACATGAGCCATGAAATACGCACTCCCATGAATGCGATCATGGGCATTGTGCAGCTGATGCAGGATATGGAGCTCAACCCCACCCAGAAAGAATACCTGCATAGCTTACAGTTTGCCGGTGAAAGTCTGTTGTATATTATCAATGATATCCTGGATCTTTCAAAAATAGGGTCCGGAAAAATGAACATTGAGAAAATAGAATTTAATTGTTCAGACCTGGTTGACGATCTTATGAGTGCGATGAATTACAGGGCCAAAGAAAAAAATATCCTGCTTCTGACAGAATTTCAAAAAAGCATTCCTCAAAAGCTGATAGGAGATCCCATCCGGCTTAATCAGATACTTACAAACCTGTTAGGTAATGCCATTAAGTTCACCGAGAAAGGGCACGTAAAACTGATTGTTAAGGAAAAAGCAGCTTCCAACGGGGATATAATCCTGAGATTTGATGTGGAAGATACCGGTATTGGTGTTGCCAAAGGGAAGCAAAAAATAATATTTGCTGCTTTTGAACAAGCGCAAATGGAAACTTCCAGGAAGTATGGAGGCACCGGGCTTGGATTATCCATTGTCAAACGTCTTGTAGAGCTGCAGGGCGGAACAATTTCACTTGTGAGTGAATTAGGAAAAGGGTCTACGTTTTCCTTTGAGCTCACCTTCCAAATGGTAGGAAAGAATCACCGTAAACCGGAGAAAAGTATCCGGCCGGCGGTCACTTCCGGCCTGGCTGGCAAAGAGATATTATTGGTAGAAGATAATGCCCTTAACCAGATGGTGGCTTCCAAATTCCTTGAAGGTATGGGGCTTAAAATAAGCATTGCAGAAAATGGTGTAGAGGCAATTAACCAGCTTAAGAAAAAAGATTACGATATTATATTAATGGATATTCAGATGCCGGAAATGGATGGGTATGAAGCCACGTACTTTGTAAGGAACAAGCTGAGTGAAGCAAAAAAGAATACCCCAATACTGGCAATGACAGCTCATGCCTTCCATGACGAGGAAACAAAATGCAGGCAGGCAGGTATGAACGATTATATTTCAAAACCACTTAATAAAAATCTATTGCTTAATAAAATCACGCTGTTACTTAACCCTAAAAAAACCCCCACAACATGACACTCAACATTGATGAATTAAAAGAATCCCTTAGTTGCGACAATGAATTTCTTGCTCATCTCATGGAAAAATTTGTCAACGAATCCGGGGAAGACACGCATAAGTTAAAAATGGCCACCGATGCAAAAAATTGGATGCAGGTAAGAGGAATCGCTCATAAAATGCTCAGCTCCACCCGTATTTTTAATATCGATGAGCTAAGCAATTTGCTTGAAGAAATTGAAACCGCTGCAGAGAAAAAAACAAACGTGGAACGGATTCCGGAAGAAGTAACTGCTGTAGAAGGCTTATGGAAAGATGTTGTGGAAGAGGTTAATCACTCTTTGAAAAAATTACGATCTTAGGTTAGCATTACTGCCAAATACCATTTTAATGTTTAACCAAAGCTCTGTTAATTTAGATATCTTAAAAAAAAGAGCTTATAATTTAAGATGGGCCACCGTACCGGCAGATGTAATTCCATTAACAGCAGCAGACCCTGATTTTCCCGTCGCGCCTGAAATTTCAGAAGCTATTTGTCGTTTTACAAAAGACAGGTATTTCTCGTATGGTCCTTCCGATGGATTACCAGAGTTTAAGGATAGTCTGGCTGCATATTTTCAAAAAAAAAGAAGTGTTCCGGCTTCTCCTGATTTAATATTCCCTGTTGACAGTGCTGCTTTTGGTATTTATTTAACCTGTAAGGCCTTCCTATCACCCCGGGATGAAGCAATCATTTTTGATCCTGTGGATTTCTTATTCCGTTATTCCATCGAATCGGTCGGCGGGGTAGCAATTCCATTTTCAATCCCTGCAGGTTCAACCGTAATTGATTTTGAGCTTTTAGAAAAACTAATTACAGGAAAAACACGGCTTTTATGCCTGTGTAATCCTTTGAACCCGACAGGTAAAGTTTTCACTAAGAAAGAGTTAGAGCATTTGGCTGAAATCGCTTGCAAGCATAACCTGATCATACTTTCCGATGAAATCTGGAGCGACATTACGTATGCCCCTAATGTATTTACAAGTATTGCCTCTTTAAATGAAAAAATAAGAGGTCAGACAATTACCATAACCGGGTTTAGCAAATCATACGGATTGGCCGGATTACGGATTGGTGCGGTAGTAGCGTCAAACAACGCGCATTATAAAAAATTGCTGGATGCATCTCTCCACAACTCCACAATTCACGGAGCCAATATACTATCACAGGTTGCCGCAACCGCCGCCCTGAATGAATGCGGATACTGGCTTGAAAAGTTTATGGGGCATCTGCATTCCATGCGGGATTTGTGTGTGAATGAATTGAACGTTATCCCGGGTTTTAAATGTCAATCGCCCCAGGGTTGTTATGTTGCGTTTTCAAACATTGCGGAAACCGGGAAAACAAGCCGAGAGATTCATGAAATACTATTCAAAGAGGCGAAAGTTGCTGTTGTCCCCGGTTTAAAGGAATGGTTTGGAGAGGGAGCGGATGGTTTTATACGTATCAGCTTTGCAACTTCTGAAGAAATTCTAAAGGAAGCTCTTTCAAGAATCAAAAAGACCATCCTTCTTTTAAAATAAAATCCAGGGAAGGAATTACTAATGAGATCACTTTCAGTTATATTACAAATGAACAGAACATGCATCGGACGATGTATATCTGCCATTCGTCGTTAAAACAGGAGTCTTCACACCCCCCCGCATAACTCCGTTGTATTCTTAAGCGTAGAATGCAAAAGTGCGATAAATCATTATCCGCACATGTCCGTTGAAATCAATTTTAAAATCTCAAAAAAATGATATGGAAAAATTTTAAAAGCCCGTATACAAAATATCAGTTACATCAATTCAGCCTAAGACATCCATCCGCTATAAACAGGAAAAAGGTTGTAATTATAGGAGGCGGAATTGCCGGACTTACTTTGGGTATTTCCTTACATAAAAAAAATATAGATGTGGTTATAAATGAAAGATCAATTGGCATTCCCTCCCAGGGTCATGCTTTTCTTATGCACGGTGAAGGGCTGTCCGTTTTAAATGAGTTGAATCCCGAACGCACATCCTTTTTAGAAGGGACATTGGTAAATGAATTTAGTTTAAGAAGAGAAGATGGAAAAGAAATAAAGCACGTACAGCTTAATTCGTGGAAGTGTATTAAAAGAAGAGATCTTATTAATTTTTTATACTGCTTGTTTCCCGAGCATAGAATTAAGGAAGGGAGGGAGTTTTCTCATTTCATCTATGAAAACAATAAGATAGTTGCAGCTGCATTCTTAAACGGAGAAGTGGAATATGGCGATATCTTTGTCGGAGCAGACGGAGGGAATTCAAAAGTCAGAGAATCCATATTCGGGAAAACAAGGTTTACCCCTGTTAAAGTCAAAGAGATAGTTGGGTTATCCTACAATGAAAAAATTGCCCTCATCCATTCGAAAACATTCATCAAATTCCAGAAAAAAACATCCGGTCTGGCATTTGGATTGATCCCGACCTCGCCAACTGAATTCGTTTGGTTTATTCAATACGACCCCTCTATTTCAGACCTCACAGTTAATACCCCTGAAGGGCTAAAGTCATTTTGCAACAATTTACTGAAAAGCTTTCCACCGGTAGTAGCCGATATCCTGGAATCAAATGACTTTTCTAAAAGTTATATCTGGAATACGCGTGACTTTGATATGCTTCCGGCCTTTCACAAACAAAATGTAGTCCTTATTGGCGATGCAGCCCATCTGGCTTTGCCCTTTACAAGTGCAGGTACTACAAATGCCATCCTGGATGCAAAAGCACTCACTCAGGCCCTTGAGGATTCCGTTAATTATGAAAAAGCATTTGAAAAATTTTATGAACTGAGGGCACACGAAGTTTCAATGCACATTCATTTGGGGCGGAAGTTAACAAATCAGTTTTTACATCCCGAAAACCTGACTGACGATGACATAGTAGTTCCTCTTATTTCACAGAAAATAAAAGAAGACATAAAAGAGAAAAACAAGTCAATACAAGTAACGTATTTTACAGACCCGATTTGTTCTTCCTGCTGGATTTTGCAGCCCATATTGAGAAAACTGGAGTTAGAATATGGGAATCACCTGGATATCCGCTATTGCATGGGAGGCCTATTGCCCTCCTGGACAGGATATGACAGGGGTCAAATTCGCAAACCCGCCGATGCAGCAAAGCATTGGGAGGAAGTCAGTGCGTTGCATGAAATACCATTGGACGGGGATATATGGATAGAAGATCCTATTGATTCATCCTATCCGCCATCCATTGCATTCAAAGCTGCTCAAATACAAGATACAGGTAAAGCCCTATTATTTTTAAGGCGTCTTCAGGAAATGGTGTTTCTTGAAAAAAAGAATATACTAAAATGGGAATTCATAAAAAAAGCTGCTTTTGAATCAGGACTGGATACTGCCAGGCTTTTAAGAGACTACAGGGGGGACGCAAAAAAAATGTTTTTGGAAGACCTGAAGCTGGCTGAGCAGCACGGGGTAAAAGGATTCCCCACTTTACTGTTTTCCAACAATGCAAATGATCAATTTGTACTTGAAGGGTGTTTAACCTATAAAAATTACGAGGAGATCATAAACAAATTGATCCCTGCCGTAAAGAAGAAAGTGATCAATACCACTCCCAAAAACCTCTTTACCCATTTTCAAAGAATGACAGAAAAGGAATTTGCATTTCTCAGTAATATCACCAAAAACGAAGCAGTTAAAATTCTTACAAATTTATTTAACCGCGGAAGAATTGACAAATTTGAAAGTAAAAACGGCATAATTTGGAGAAATAAATTTGCAGCTCACTAAAACAACTGTTTTTACCTGTTTATTTCGGATTAATAACATCCATTATTCTTCATTTAAGCACGCCATAGTTAAAAGTGCATTTACATGAGCTCGTTCCGCATCCACACGGCTATCACGGCCATTCACCCTTAAAGGATACTTCCATATACGCCTTAGACGTAAAATAGGGAAAACAAAAAAATGAAATCTATCCTTGTTCCAACAGATTTTTCGCCCGTAGCAAATTATGTGCTGCCCCTCGCCAAAAAACTGGCACATAAAGAGAATTTACGGTTCGCTATGGTACATTCTTACGATGGCAACCATACCAGCCTGCTTCCTTCCTACCGGGATTTTGCCGTTCATAAAATGAATGAATTAATTCAGTCGGATCACCATGCACATTTGTCTCAGCGTTGTTATGTACGCGAGGGAAGTATGGGCAATTGCGTTGAGCATCTGACCAAGGAACAACCTGTCAGCCTGGTGGTAATGGGAAAAAACGGAGCAGAAGAAAATACTGAGTTCGAAATCGCTTTCCGGTCAGCATGTCCTGTACTGGCTGTACCCGAGGGCGCATTGAAAAATACACCTTCTCACATTGTCTATATAACAGATCATGCCGGAGAAGAAAAATATTTCATCGAAGTTGCTGCTCATTTCTCATCGCTGTTCAATGCACATCTTACGCTATTAAATATACACGACAAGGGAATTGATGAAAAGAATATTGATAAAATGCGTGATATCCTTCTCGAGCTAAACAATGATAAAATCTCGAATGAATACATTACGGCTGGAAATCTTGTAGAGGGGTTAACCAAATACATGCAATTTAAAAAGCCGGACATAGTAGCGGTGGCCGGGACTACAGGGAGCTGGTTATTTAACAGTAAGAGGAAGCAGTATTTGAGACAATTACTTGCATATCCTGACCTACCGCTACTTTTTATTAATGGAGATAGTAAAAAAACAAACGTTTCACCCTTTAAAGTAACTAATCATGAAACAGGAAAAAAAAGTATTCAAGATTATAGTTTTGGAAGACAGTGAATTCTTTAATGATTTGCTTACCAAACAACTTGAACAATACACCGCTTCACTCGCAATGGATAAAAATTGTCTGTTTGATATACAGTCTTTTACTTCATCCAACGATTGCCTGCGAAACCTCAAAAACGATACGGACATTGCCTTCGTTGATTATTATTTAGGCAATGGAATCACAGGCTCTGATGTTTTAAAAAAGATCAAAGAAAAATGCTGGGATTGCAAAGTGGTTATTATTTCCCAGGTGAAAAATGTCAAAACAACCGGGGTTGCGATAAGTGAAGGCGCTATGGACTTTATTTTTAAGGACATTAACGCACTTCCAAAAAGTTGTTTCATTGTAGAAGACATTGTGGATTCCAGGCTTGCCCACCAGCACAAAAACTAGTGAGCCAAATGCATCTATGAGCTGCGTCCTACCAAACGTGATTTTGCAAGTTCAGTCTTTCTGAATTTTGCTTTGAATTTATTTACAATCGTCTTCATTTCAGACTTGATCTCTTTACTGCACAAATTGCCTATGCTTCCTTCGTGTGTATAGGTAATGCCTTCCGGCGGATAAAATCTTCCAGACGCGATCTCTTCACCTATTCTCTTATACGCATCACGGAAAGGAATTCCTTTTTTTACCAATTCATTCACCGCATCCACACTAAAGAGATTCCTGTATTTATCATCTTTTAAAATGTTATCTCTTACCTGGATTTGCCTGATCATAAAGCTCATGGTGGTGAGGCAATCCTTTAATTCACCAAACATGGGAAAATAAATTTCTTTGAGAAGCTGGAATTCCCTGTGATAACCCGATGGAAGATTACCAATTACAGAAGCGATTTGCTGAGGTACCGCCTGCAACCTGTTGCATTTGCCCCGGATCAATTCGAATACATCCGGGTTTTTTTTATGGGGCATAATACTCGACCCAGTTGTTAAATTCTCAGGAAATGAAACAAAACCGAAATTCTGATTCATAAAAAGGCATATATCCATGGCCATTTTAGTAAGTGTTGAAGCAACCGATGCCGTTGCTATGCTTACCAGCTTTTCTGTCCGTCCCCGCGTCATTTGCGCGTACACCGAATTGTAATTCATTCCTTCAAAGCCAAGCAATTGGGTTGTAATTTTTCGTTGAATGGGAAGAGACGATCCATAGCCGGCCGCCGATCCCAAAGGATTTCTGTTAATGATCCCATAAACAGAATACAAAAGTTGCATGTCATCCTTTAGGCTCTCAGCATAAGCACCAAACCACAATCCAAAAGAAGAAGGCATTGCCACCTGCAAGTGCGTATATCCGGGCAAAAGCTTTTTCTTGTGTCTTTCGCTGAGTTCCATTAACAGGTCAAATAATTCATTGATTCCTACGGCTATTTTCTGCAATTCATCCCTGGAAAACAGGACCACATCCAACAGCACCTGGTCGTTTCTTGAACGGGCAGTGTGTATTTGCTTTCCTATATCTCCTAATTTTTTAGTTAGAAGAAATTCTACCTGTGAATGAATATCTTCCGTACCCCGCTCAATCTTAAATCCGCCATTTTTAATTTTCTTATAAATAGCCAGAAGCTCGGCCTGCAGTTTTTGCTGAGCAGATTTCTTTAACAGCCCCGCCCGGACCAGCATTTTCGTGTGCGCCATCGACCCAAGCACATCCTGCTCCGCCATCAGCAGGTCTAATTCGCGGTCTTTGCCGATCGTAAACCTTTCGACTTGCTTGTTAACGGGTATTTTCTTTTGCCAAAGTTTCATAATACGTGCTACAAATTAGATCAAATATACAAATGATATTATTTTACAATTTGCGCTAAAAGTCCAATGTAAATTTTTACTCCGTCTTCTATTTCCTTCAGTCCGATAAATTCGTCTGCGGTGTGAGAACGCTCCGATCTGCCGGGGCCCATTTTCACAGCCGGTACTTTTAACAGGGGCATATCGGACGATGTAGCCGAACCAAATGTTTCTATTCCAAGTTTTCGTGCTGTCTGCACCAATAAATGATTTTTATCAATGCCGGATGCATTTAGCCGCGTTGAGCGCGGATTCACTTCGCTCTTTACATGCCTGCAAATAATTTCGAGTAGTTCGTCGTTTGAATAACAATCTGTAGAACGAATATCCACTGAAAATTTACAGGAATCGGGTATTACGTTGTGCTGCGTTCCTGCGTTGATAATAGTGACGGACATTTTCACCGGTCCTAATGTTTCTGATATTTTCGGAAAACTATAGCTGTGAAACCATTCAATATCTTTGATCGCATTTGAAATGGCATTTTCTCCTACGTCGCGAGCTGCGTGACCTGCTTTCCCTTTGGCAATACAGTCAATTACCATCAGGCCCTTTTCCGCAATAGCCATTTTCATTTCAGTAGGCTCTCCAACGATTGCAAAACCGATCTTTCCTAATTCCGGCAGAACCGATACAACTCCGCCTTTACCGGAATTCTCCTCCTCAGCAGTTGCTGCCAGAATGAAATTATACCGAAGATCATTCCGGGAGTTGAAATGCATAAAAGTTGCAATCAAGGAGACAAGTGAACCTCCGGCATCATTACTTCCAAGTCCAAATAGTTTTCCGTCTTTCAGGGTGGGCTGAAACGGATTTAACGTCCAGCCGGCATTGGGCTTTACAGTATCGTGGTGAGAGTTAAGAAGGATTGTTTGCTTTTCAGGATCAAATCCGGCGTTACGGGCTATAACGTTATTTCCCGACCGGGAAACATTCACACCGTGTTTTGTGAAGAATTTACGTATCGCCTCCGCAGTTTTATCCTCCTGGGTACTGAAAGACTCAATGGAAATAAGCTCCTTTAAAAGTTCAATTGCCTCGTATACAAAACTAGTATTTGTCATGCTTCCAGCCTGGTTCCCCTATCCTGATTTGCGGTGATCGCTTTCAACTCTTTTGCGTGGCAAATGGTTACCGATCGTACTCCTTGTTTTATTGCCTCAAAAGCATTGTCAAGTTTTGGAATCATTCCTTTTGAAATAATACCCCCCGATTTATATTTTTCATAATCAGAAAAATTCATCTTTCTGATTACCGAATTTTCATCTTCGACATTTTTCAAAACACCCGGTTTCTCGAAACAATAGACCAGATTTACCTCTGCCACTTTTGCCATTGCCACCGAAATAGCCGATGCCATTGTATCGGCGTTTGTATTCAGGATCTGTCCTTTCCCATCGTGGGTAAGCGGAGCGATCACCGGGAAAAACCCTGAATCCAGCAGAGCATTTATTTTCTCTGCATTTACTTTCTGCACATCGCCTACAAAGCCATAATCAATGTCCTTTACCGGGCGTTTTCCAGCTTGTACAATGTCCGCATCCGCACCGGTTAACCCTATAGCATTACAAGCCATGGATTGCAAGCGGGCAGTTATGTTCTTATTGATCAATCCACCGTAAACCATCTGCACCACTTTGAGAGTATCCGCATCCGTGATCCTTCTTCCTTCCACCATTTTGGGCTCGATATTAAGCTGTTTCGACAGCTCCGTTGCTATTTTTCCGCCGCCGTGTATTAAAATCTTTTTTTCCGGAACAGAAGTAAAATCATGAAGGAAGGAGAAGAGAAGCTTTTCATCGTCAATTACATTGCCTCCGATTTTTATGACAAAAAGTTTCATCAGAGTGATTGAAGTATTTTTTTCAGCACAACCTGAGCAGCGTATATACGGTTTTTTGCCTGCTGCAATACCATTGAATTTTCACTATCAAGCACCTCGTCGGCAACCACCACATTTCTCCTGACAGGAAGGCAATGCATGAATTTTGCATTGTTTGTCAATGCCATTTTCTTATTCGTTATCATCCAGTTTTTATCCTGGGATAATATTTTTCCGTACTCCCTATAGGAAGACCAGTTCTTTGCATACACAAAATCCGCATCCTTTAATGCTTCGTCCTGATTATTCAGGATCCTTGCGCCTTTCACGAATTGTTCGGAAAGCTCGTATCCGGGAGGATGAGCAATTACAAAATCAATCCCGAAAGCTTTCGGGGCGTTTGCCATCCACTGAGCAAAAGAATTCGGAACCGCCTGCGGCAGACTTTTGGGATGAGGTGCCCACGAGAGCACCACCTTCGGTCCGGAGTTCGGGGTCCGGGGCCGGGTATTCCAGGTTTCAGTAATACTGATCAAATCAGCCAGCGACTGAAAAGGGTGAAGGATGGCAGATTCAAGACTTACAACAGGAACACCGCTGTATCTGATAAACTTACCAAGAACCTCATCGCTATAGTCTTCTTCCCGGTTTTGAAGCTTTGGAAATGAGCGTACGCCGATAATATCACAATACTGACCGATAACGCCGGCTGCTTCCTTAATATGTTCCGCAGCAGAACCGTCCATGACCACACCGTCTTTTGTTTCAATATTCCATCCTTCCTTATCAAGGTTCATCACCACCACATCCATTCCAAGATTCTGCGCAGCCCGCTGTGTGCTGAGGCGGGTCCGTAAACTTGGATTCAGAAAAATAAGTCCAAGCGTTTTATTTTTCCCGAGTCCCTTATTGGCAAAAGGGGCTTGCTTTTCAGCAAGTGCATCCAGCACCAGCTGGTTGATATCCTCAACATCGTTAACAGAAGTAAATTTCTTCATGGCCTATTTAACAAGGGATTTTTTCATAACGGCTGCAAAAGCATGCAGGAAAATCTCAGCTTCTTCCTTTGATAAAGTAAGCGGGGGAAGTAAGCGGAGTGTATTTTTATTCGAAGAAGATCCTGTAAATATTCTATGATTAAAAATCAATTCATTTCGCACAGACTCGCATGGAAATTCCAATTCAACACCGATCATCAGCCCCCTGCCCCTAACCTCTTTTACACCTGTTATTTTTTTCAGCACCTGCATCATGTAGTCACCTATGGCTTTTGCATTCATCATTAAATTTTCATTCCGGATCACCTCCAGGACTGCAATGGCCGCTGCGCAGGCAAGATGATTACCGCCAAAGGTTGTTCCCAGCATGTGGTGCTTTTCGGCAAATTTCGGACTGATCAAAATCCCTCCAATAGGGAAACCGTTGCCCATTCCCTTGGCTGTAGTGATGATATCCGGCTTTATCGCGGCAAATTGGTGTGAAAAAAACTTCCCGCTTCGTCCGTATCCCGATTGCACCTCATCTAAAATTAATACGGCGTTGTATTTCTCACAAAGTAATTTAGCCTTTTGTAAAAACGAATCGGCCGGAACCTGAACCCCGCCTACACCCTGCATTCCTTCAATGATGACGGCGCAGATGGAATCATTCATTGCTTTTTCAAACGCAGCATCATCGTTGAATGGAAGAAAAATTACATTTTCCGTTTCATTGACCGGTGCTACAATGGTTTTATTATCGGTTGCAGCCACCGCCAGGGACGTTCTCCCGTGAAAGGCTTTGCTGAAAGCAATGATCTTTTTTCTCTCGTTATGAAAAGAGGCGAGCTTCAATGCATTTTCATTCGCTTCAGCCCCGCTGTTACACAAAAACAAATTGTAATCGGCATAACCCGACAGTTCTCCTAACTTTTTGGCCAATTCATCCTGTAACGGTATTCTTACGGAGTTGGAATAAAAACCGATTTTCTTAAGCTGTTCTTCTATCCTTTTTATGTAATGAGGATGGCTATGGCCTATTGAAATAACGGCATGTCCTCCGTATAGGTCCAGGTATTTGTTCCCATCCTTATCCCACAACCAGCACCCGCTGGCTTTTACGGGTTCAACATCCAGCAGCGGGTAAACATCAAATGTTTTCATCAGAACGCGGAAGGTTTTAATTTAAGACCTGTGGTTTCGTCAAGCCCGAAAATAAGATTCAGATTCTGAACAGCCTGACCTGAAGCTCCTTTTGTAAGATTATCAATTATGCTTTGAATAAATAATTTGCCACCCTGTTTTTCAAGGTAGAGAATGCATTTATTTGTATTGACAACCTGTTTTAGATCCGGATTCTTGCCGGAAACAATAACAAAAGGATGTGACTTGTAATAATCCGTATATATCTTTTTAGCTTCGTCCAAAGTAAGTTTTGAATTCAGGTAAACTGCTGCCAGAATTCCTCGCGTGAAATTTCCCCTGTATGGAATAAAATTTATATCCGATGAAAAATTGTTCTGAAGCTGTTTTATGCTCTGAACAATCTCTCCCAGGTGCTGGTGCTGAAAAGCTTTATAAATGGAAATATTATTGTTTCTCCAGGTAAAATGATTGGTAGCAGAAAGAGATTGCCCTGCCCCGGTAGAGCCGGTAACCGCACTCACATGCACTTCATCATTCAATAGATTTTTACCCGCAACGGGAAGCAAAGCGAGCTGGATTGCAGTAGCAAAACAACCAGGATTAGCAATGTTGCCGGCGTTCCTGATCTTGTCCCGGTTTAACTCAGGCAATCCGTAAATAAACTTACGATCGGTAGCGAATGAGGAATGATCCAGCCTGAAATCCTGACTCAGGTCAATTACCTTAACTTTCTTGTCTATTTTATTTTCAGAAAGAAACTTAACGGACTCTCCATGACCCATGCATAAAAACAACACATCAATATTTTCCGATAAGGATGAAGAAAATTTTATTTCCGTTTCTCCGAGAAGATCCGTATGCACATCGCTCACCGGGTTACCTGCATTGCTTTTGCTATGGGCAAAAATAATTTCCGCATGAGGATGATTCAATAAAATACGGATCAGTTCTCCTCCGGTATATCCTGCACCACCGGCAATGCCCACTTTGATCTTACTACTCATTTACTTTGTGGTAAATCATGGTTTGATTCGAAATGATTTTTGAAAACCCTTTTACATCTTCGCCGCTCCATGCATTGTTCATTTCACCGTATTTGCCGAATTTTGAAGACATCAGATCGTATTTTGAATTTACGCCGACCATGCTGAAACGATAGGGAGACAATAATACTTTTACAGAACCGGATACCGTTTTCTGTGTGCTCTCCATAAATGTTTCCACATTCCGCATCACAGGGTCTAAAAATTGCCCCTCATGCAGCATCATGCCGTACCAGTTTCCCATTTGCTCTTTCCAGTGCAATTGCCATTTGGTGAGAACATGCTTTTCGAGCATGGCATGTGACTTCAGTATGATCAAAGGAGCGGGGGCTTCAAAGCCCACTCTTCCCTTGATACCAATGATCGTATCCCCGATATGAATATCCCTGCCGATGGCAAACGGTGCAGCAATCTCCTGCACTTTCTGAATTGCATTTACAGGGTTCGAAAATTTCTTTCCATTCACTGAAACAAGTTCTCCTTTTTCAAATCCGAGATTCATTTCCTCCTCCTTTTTCTTCGACAGCTGGGTCGGATAGGCTTCATCGGGCAATGCCTGGTCGGAAGTAAGTGTTTCTCTTCCGCCTACACTGGTTCCCCACAATCCTTTATTGATCGAATAGAGGGCCTTTTCAAAATTCATTTTCACTCCGTGCTCCTTCAAAAAAGAAATTTCCGCTTCGCGGGAAAGTTTCATTTCCCGGATGGGTGTAAGCACTTCTATACGGGGAATAAGAATATTAAAAATAACATCAAATCTCACCTGGTCATTCCCTGCACCTGTACTTCCATGTGCAATGTAATCTGCTTTAATCTTTTTAGCCTGCAAGGCAATTGCTTTTGACTGAAAAACACGCTCGGCACTTACCGATAGTGGATATACACCGCCCCGTAATACATTGCCATAGATCAAAAAACGAATACATTCGTTGTAATAGTTATTTGTTTCATCCAGCGTGTAGTGCTTTTTAACCCCAAGCGCATACGCGTGCTTCTCTATTTTTTTCAATTCTTCGGCAGAAAACCCTCCGGTATTTACAATGGCCGTATGAACCTCCAGGTTTCTTTCTTCTGCCAGATAAATTGCACAATACGTCGTATCCAGGCCCCCGCTGAATGCAAGTAATACTTTTTTCTTCATTTCAATTAATAGGTAATGATTAGCTGTTATTGGAATTATCGCCCCGGAATTTATTCAGCAATACAAACTGTTTCATCCTCAGCCAGCGTTCAAACTTTACAAGCTGTGCGCGGATATCAAATTTCTTTTGCTCGTTCTTTGCAGGATCGTAAAGCATTCCGGTACATAAGCACATCTTGCGGTTATTACGGGTAAGAATATCAAAGTTAGGGCAGCTCTGGCAGCCTTTCCAGAATTCATCGTCTTGTGTAAGTTCAGAAAAAGTCACCGGCCGATAACCAAGGTCCGAATTCATTTTTAATACCGCCATACTGGTGGTAATCCCGAATATTTTAGCATTCGGATATTTCTCTTTGGATAAATTAAAGATTGCGCCTTTCACCATTGAACCCAGCCCCTTATTACGGAATTCCGGATTTATTATTAACCCCGAATTCGCAACATAATTTCCATGCGACCAGGTTTCAATATAACTGAAGCCGGCAAACCGGCCATCACGGTGCAATGCAATGATTGCTTTCCCTTCTCGCATTTTTTCAATAACGTATTCCGGGGTACGTTTAGCTATACCAGTTCCGCGCTGTTTAGCGCTTTCAACATAATGAACGCAGATTTCTTCAGCATAATTAAAATGCAAAGAACTTGCAGGTTCAATGATAAATTCAGAAGTGGCGATTTTGGAAAAGGTCATAGTACGCACAGTCTAAAAAATTTAATTTGCGAATATCAGAAGAAAAATGGCAGAAAGAAAAATATTTACACATTGTTTATTCATACCCAACTCGCCCCGAGTTTCTCCCGTACTCAATTGCCCACGAAACAGATTCCGTTCTGAATACTCCGGAGGCTTTTCCCGCGAGAGAAATTTTCACTTATTCCAATGTGATGGGATGAGCTATATATTTTGAGCTATTTCATGCGTCAAGTTTTAAAAAGAGCCATACAGACATAAGCGAACTACGAATGAAAAAACTCATCGCTTTTGCCTGACTGGGAACAGCACTTTTTACTTATCAATTGACAACAATTCCACTTCGAAAATCAGTGTTTCGTTAGGACCTATTTGGGGGCTGGGGCTTCTTTCGCCGTAAGCAAGATTACCGGGGATCCATAATTTCCACTTGGAACCCACGGGCATGAGCTGCAGCGCTTCTGTCCATCCGGGAATTACCTGGTTTACCGGAAATTTAGCCGGCTCTCCTCTTTGCACAGAGCTATCAAAAATAGTCCCGTTAATAAGCGTTCCGTGATAATGAACACTAACGTTATCTGTCAATGCAGGCTTCGCTCCTGTTCCTTCTTTCAATACCTGGTATTGCAATCCGCTAGGCAGAGTTATTACTCCAGCATTTTTTCCATTTTCCTCAAAGAATTTTTTTCCTTTTTCAAGGCTGGCTTTTCCCTTCTCCTCCATCCTGTGCTGCATGAACCGCTGGATTGCCATCTGACACGCTTCCGGCTTCATCTTAAGAGAATCGTTCATTAACACATTTTGAATTCCCTGAGCCAAAAGGTCTACACTAATCTGATTAAGACTATCCTTTTTTAAGTTCTCGCCAATGCTCACACCAATACCGTAGCTTACAGAATCCATCTGAGTAGACAATGTATGATTTGAGGTTGCATTTTTTTGCTCCTGGCAAGAATTCAGTAACAGGGCAGCAATTGCTGAAAGGAAGAAGGTGCATTTTAGTGACATAACTGGTTTTGTTTTTAGAGTGGCAAAAATAACTTTAATTCATAACCCCTGCGTATTCAATCCATATTTTTTAAAATTATTTTTCAGATAAAAAGGACTACCTGAACAGCTAATCCCAGCAAAAATCCACAATATACCTGACCGGAATTATGTTCATTCAGCTTTAACCTGGAAAAAGCAACGAGGCCTGCCAGAAGAAAAAGGGAAATAAGCAGGTAATGCATATTGATCTGCAAGCGGTAAGATATAGCTATCATCATGCCGGTAAGTCCTCCAATACCAACCATATGCGCGCTTATTTTCCAAAAAACATTTACGAGCATCGTACTTATCACCAGGATGGTTGCTCCAAGCATACATGCTTTAATCAATGCAGGTACATCCAAATGCATCATCAAATAAGACTGGCTGGAATAAAAAATGGCCGATATCAGATAAGGAAATTTTCTTTCCTCTTTTGTATGCATCTCAAGAGATGCTATTTGCTTCATTCTGTACAAAAACAAGACTGACAGTGCAGGAAGAATAAAGGTCATAGAGAAAGTAAGCGCATAAAGAATTAGCTGCGTATTACCTGCCGGCACCCACAATCCTATTTCGTGAATATGGAAAATAAGAAAGAGCCCAAAGGTGGGAAGAAGCAAAGGATGAAAGAGATAAGAAATAAGCCTGGGAAAAATATTGGGAGTGCTCAAGCTGTTAAATGCTAAAGTTGTTTTCTCATCCTTGCCACCGGGATATCAAGCATTTCACGGTACTTGGCAACAGTTCTGCGTGCAATATTATAGCCTTGTGTATTCAGTATCTTGGTCAATGCATCATCGGTAAGAGGTTTCTTTTTATTCTCTGCCTCAATGCTGTCTGCAATTATCTTCTTTACCATTTTAGAAGATACGTCCTCGCCTTCGTCGTTGGTAAGCGCTTCATTAAAAAGGGATTTCAGCAGGATCGTTCCAAAATTCGTCTGCACATATTTTGTGCTGGTTACCCTGGATACAGTGGAAATATCCAGCTTTACCCGGTCCGAAATATCTTTCAGGATCATGGGCTTAAGCAAAAGTTCATCTCCGGTGAGAAAATATTCTTTCTGATATTCCAGGATGCATTGCATGATATTATACAGGGTATTTTGCCTTTCCTTTATATTATTGATGAACGATTTAGCTCCTTCGATCTTCTGTTTTACAAAATGAACGGCTTCCTGACCTGTTTTATCTTTTCGCTGTGAATATTCATTCAGCATTTGCTGGTACAATTTGCTCACATGCAGGTCCGGAGCATTTCTGGAGTTGAGCGAAAGCTCAAGCACCCCGTTGTTGTTCAGCAGGATAAAATCAGGAATGATGGACAGCATGGAGCGTTGAGAGTCCTTGGATGCTCCTCCGGGACGGGGATTCAGTTTCAGTATCTCATCCAGCGCAGGCTTTATCTGGTCTTCCGAAAGATTGAAATGCTTGGCGATCTTGCCATAATGTTTTTTAGAGAACTCATCCATTTGCTCGTTCACGATCCGCAAAGCAAGCGCCCGGGATTCCGTGTATTTTTTCCTGTCCAGCTGCAGGCGCAGACACTCCTGGAGATCCTTTGCCCCGATCCCGGGAGGATCAAATTCATCCCGGATCATCTGAAGAATGGATTCCAGCTCTTCAGTAGTAGTGGTATTGTTTTGTGAAAATGCAATATCATCCACAATGGATACAAGCTCCCGGCGTATGTAGCCATCCTCGTCAATGCAGCCCAGCAAATATTCTGCGATCATCCGCTGGTGCTCCGTTAAATCGAGATTCTCCAGCTGACCGATAAGAGTTTCCTGAAAACTAACGGAAGATGCCATAGGCATTTCTTTCTCTTCGTCCTTTCCTTTATTATTTGCCTGGAGTTTGTAGTAGGCAATATCGTCATCATCGTCTAAATAATCTTCCGGAGCAAATTCCTCTTTGGCCGCTGTTTCGTTATCCGCACCGTCCAATTGATCTTCATTTTCATTTCCCAGATCATCCAGGGGATCCTGCTGGTCTTCCTCCTTTTCATTGCTGTCAATCTCCTCTTCCGAATTATCTTCCAAAGCAGGATTTATTTCCATTTCTTCCTTGATCCTCTGTTCGAGTGAAGTAATAGGCAGCTGCAGCAGCTTCATCAACTGGATCTGCGCAGGCGATAATTTCTGGAGTAACTTTTGCTGAAAGGTCTGTCTTAACATGTGGAGGCCCCACCTGAATCCTTCCCAAAGAGGAGGACTTGAAGGACTTATTTTTTAGTTGCTGTTATTGCTTTTAGAATTCTGCATTTTTAGGTGTTCGTGGAAATGGAATTACGTCACGTACGTTGGTCATTCCTGTAATGAATAACACTAACCGTTCCAATCCCAGGCCAAATCCGCTGTGAGGGCAGGTACCAAATTTCCGTGTTTCCAGGTACCACCACAGGTCTTTTTCCGGAATATTCATTTCTTTTATTCTTCTATGTAATTTATCATAGTTCTCTTCACGCTGGGAACCGCCGATTATTTCTCCCACATAAGGAAAAAGCACATCCATTCCCCGTACTGTCTTACCATCTTCATTCTGCTTCATGTAAAATGCTTTAATGTCCTTCGGATAATTAGTAACGATGACCGGCACATTAAAGTGTTCTACCAGGAAATTTTCATGTTCACGCTGCATGTCTATTCCCCAGCTGACAGGAAATTCAAATTTTTTACCTGATTTTTCCAGTATTTCAATCCCCTCGGTATAGGTGATCCGCTTGAAAGTGGAAGTTGCAACCTTATTCAAACGGTTCAGCAGTTCTTTATCGTAATGCTCGCAGAGGAAAGCAATATCTTCTTTACAATGTTCAAGCACATAGCTGATCACAGATTTCAGCATGCTTTCAGCCACATCCATGTTATCCTGGATCTCGTGAAAAGCCATTTCCGGCTCTATCATCCAGAATTCCGCCAGGTGACGCGGAGTGTTGGAATTCTCCGCCCGGAACGTAGGGCCGAATGTGTAAATCAATCCCACTCCCATTGCACCTAGCTCTCCTTCCAGCTGACCGGATACGGTAAGGTTTGTTTCCTTTCCAAAAAAATCCTTTTCAAAATCTATTTTACCATCGCGCTGAGGAAGCTTATGCAAGTCCAGCGTCGTAACATGAAACATTTCACCCGCACCTTCGGCATCCGAACCTGTTATAATAGGAGTGTGCAGGTAAAAGAAACCCCTGTCATTAAAAAATTTATGAATGGCAAAAGAGATGTGATGACGCAAACGGAGGATCGCTCCAAAGGTGTTTGTCCGCGGACGAAGATGCGCTATATCCCGTAAAAACTCCAACGTATGGCCTTTTTTCTGCAGCGGATAGGTCTCGGAATCTGCCGTTCCCAGCACCTCAATTTTTTCCGCCTGAATTTCAACAGACTGCCCTTGCCCCTGCGATTGCACCAGCTTTCCGGTAACTGAAATACATGCTCCGGTAGTCACTCCTTTCAGCACCTCTTCGCCGAATTTTGCAATTTCTGCCACTACCTGTATGGTATGTATGATACTGCCGTCATTTACAGCAATAAAGGCGACACTTTTAGCCCCTCTCCGGGAACGCACCCAGCCGTTTACCGTTACTTCCTTATTATAGTCGGTAGATTTAAGCAGCTCTGCGATTTTAGTATGCTTCATATATATAAGTATAATCCTGGCAAAAATACTCTTTTGAAAGATATGTTCGCTCCTATCTTATTGATTGAAAGGGAGAAAAAAGTTTATGGAAACTTCCGGCATGTTAATAGTTTCCTTAGTTTTGCGCCGCTTATCCGCTGAGATAAAATGAAGAAAAGAATACTAGCTGCCGGTCAGGAATTATTTCTCAGGTATGGGATACGCAGTATCTCCATGGATGATATTGCCCGGCATCTTTCCATTTCTAAAAAGACAATATACCAGTCCTATCGGGATAAAGATGAATTGGTTCACGAGTTGATGAAGGAGAAACTGAAGGAGGATGAAAAAGAATTCGAGTCATTTGAAAAAGGATCGGCAAACGTGATCGACGAGGTTTTTAATATAATGAAACACATGGGCAAGGTGATCGGGCAGGTCAACCCCAGCGTGTTCTACGATCTGCAAAAGTATTATCCGAATACCTGGAAACTGTTTAAAGAGTTCAAGGAAGAATTTATCCTCAAAATGGTAGAAAATACTCTTGTAAGAGGAGTGAAGCAAGGACTGATCCGCCCGGAAATAAACGTGAAAGTTTTATCCCGCATGCGAATGGAACAAATCGAGATGGGGTTCAACCCTGCTGTTTTTCCTCCTGATAAATTTCAGATCATCGATGTACAGCTTTCCATGATCGATCATTTTTTATACGGAATATGCACTCTGAAAGGACACAAGCTTATTAATAAACACAAACAAATTATAGACGAAGAATAATATGGAAAAATTTAAAGCTCAAAGTTTAAAGTTTAAAGTTTTGACAGCCATTGTCGTTTTCACATTGAGCGGAACGAACGGGTTTGCACAAACAGCAAGAGATACGGGCAACTATTCCTTTTCGCTTCAGCAGGCAATTGACTTTGCTTTAAAGAACCAAACACAGATGGTAAATGCCGGCTACGATGAGCAGGCGGCCAGGCAAAAAGTAAAAGAAACTGTAGGCATCGGGTTACCTCAGATAAGCGGAAGTTTTGACGTAAAGGATTTCCTGGAACTTCCAACCAGCGTAATCCCGGCACAGGCTTTTAACCCTTATGCCTCTCCCGATGAATTTATGGCGGTTCAGTTCGGAACTCAATACAATGCCACTGCCGGAGTAGATGCTTCCCAGCTTGTTTTCAGCAGCGAGTACCTGATCGGCCTGCAAGCCACCAAAACATTCCTGGAATTGACCCGGAAAGCAACGCAACGTACCAAAATTGATCTTACCGTAACAGTTACCAAAGCCTATTACTCTGTTTTGCTGAACGACGAACGGATGAAATTAATAGAGGCAAATATTACGCGGCTGAAAAAGCTGATGGATGACACCAAAGCATTCAATGCAAACGGGTTTGTGGAAAAAATTGACCTGGACCGCGTAACTGTGGCATACAACAATCTGGAAGTAGAAAAAGAAAAAATAAGCCGCCTGATGGAACTGGGTAACAACCTTTTGAAATTCCAGATGGGTATGGATCAGCTGGCAAAACTCGCTCTTACCGACAAATTAGCGGATGTAAAAATCAACCCCGATGCAACTGCCGAAAAGTTTGATTATGGAAAAAGGGTGGAATACTCGCTCATGCAAACCCAAAGGGATATTTCCCGCTTGCAGCTCAAACGCTACCGGATGGGCTACCTGCCAACGGTGGCTATTTATGGCAGCGCAAGCGCCAATGCGTACCGAAATAAATTTGACATTTTCAACACGAGCAAAGGCTGGTATCCCATGCTGGTAGTAGGAGCCCGTGTAGGAGTTACCCTTTTTGACGGCTTCCAGAACCAGCACCGCATTCAGCAATCAAAGCTGGATATCCTGAAAGCCGAAAATAATCTGAAAATGGTACAGCAAAGCATTGATCTGGAAGTTACGGGTGCAAAGGCAAACCTGCAGAACGCATCTGTTTCGCTGGACATACAAAAGAAAAATATTGAGCTTGCCGAAGGAATATATAAATCCGCCAAACTTAAATACGAAGCAGGCGTCGGATCAAACCTGGAAGTGATGAGCGCCGAAACCGGGCTGAAGGAGGCACAGACCAATTATTTCAGTGCACTGTACGATGCATTGATCCTGAAAGTGGATTACGACAAAGCAAACGGAAACATTAAATAGGTTCAAAATTAAAATCAAAGAATAAATAACCATTATGAAAAAGATAGCAGTAACGATCGCAGTTCTTTCGCTGGCATTTGCCTGCGGACAAAAAAATGAGAACGACAAAAAGACAAGGCTGGAGGAGCTGAAAAAGGAAATTTCGGCCAAACAGGAAGAAGCTGAAAAACTGGAAGCAGAGCTTTCGGAATCAGATACAACGAAAACAGAAAAACTTAAGATAGTAGAGGTCATTTCGCTGGCTCCGAAAACATTCAGCAGTTATATCGATATCCAGGGGAAAGTGGATGCCGAGGAGAGTATTTCCATCAATGCAGAAATGCCGGGAACTGTTTCAAAGGTGCATGTACAATTAGGAGAGCAGGTAAGTGCCGGACAAGTGCTTGCCGAACTGGACTCGAAAGTTATCCAGCAGGGAATAGCCGAGTTAAAGAGCGGAATGGAGCTCACAAACACCCTTTTCGAAAAGCAAAAGAATCTGTGGGAACAAAAAATAGGCACGGAAGTTCAGTACCTGTCTGCAAAAAATCAAAAGGAATCACTCGAAAAAAGGATGGCATCCATGCAAGAGCAGCTGAAAATGTCCAAGATAATCTCTCCTGTAAGTGGAATTGTGGATGCAATTGATATCAAGGTGGGTCAAGCCACTATGCCCGGGCTCCCTGCGCTGCGCGTTGTTAATATGAACAACCTGAAAGTTACAGGAGAAGTTGCGGAATCGTATCTTTCCAAGGTCAAAACCGGAAACGATGTGGTGGTGATCTTCCCGGATGTAACAGACACTGTCCGGACAAAGCTCTCCTATGCCGCCAAAGTGATCAGCCCGCTGAACCGGACGTTTACCGCTACCGTAAAGCTGGACGGCAGGAAGGAGTACCATCCCAATATGATCGCAATCCTCAAGATCATAGACTACAGCAATCCCAAAGCATTTGTGGTTCCGATAAACACTATACAAAAAGCGCAGGAAGGAGATTTTATTTTTATTGCTGAAAATAAAAAAGCAAAAAAAGTAAAAGTAAAAACTGGAAAAACGTACAATGGGAATGCCGAAATACTGGAAGGGCTCAAAGAGGGAGACCAGCTTATCACCAAAGGATTCCAGGAATTGAACGAAGGCGAGGAAATAAAACTTTGAATTACAGAGTTGCGGCGTTATCGCATGAAAATGCCCAACAACTCATCAACTCAACAAATGCTTTATGAAAGACATATTTAAAGAATTCAAACCAAGCACGTGGTCGATCAATAATCGCACGAGCATTTACGTATTCACTATCATCATCACGCTTTCGGGTATGATGACATACCGGAGCCTTCCGAAGGAAAGTTTCCCCGAAATTGTGCTACCCATGATCTTTGTCAGCACCGTTTACCCGGGCACCTCTCCGGAGAACATGGAGAACCTGGTGACAAAACCCATCGAGAAGCAGATGAAGTCCATCGCGGGTGTAAAAAAGATCACCAGCAATTCGTACCAGGACTATTCGAACGTAATCATTGAGTTCAATACCGATGTAAAAACGGATATTGCCAAGCAAAAAGTAAAAGACGCGGTTGACAAAGCCAAAGCGCTGGACCTTCCGCGTGATATGCCTGCACCTCCGAATGTAATGGATATCAATTTCTCGGAAATCCCGATCCTGTTTGTGAATGTATCGGGCAATTTTGACCTGAACAAACTGAAAAATTATGCCGACAAGATCAAAGACCGGATTGAAGGAATGAAGGAGATCACGCGCGTTGATATGATCGGTGCGCTGGACAGGGAGATACAGGTGAACGTGGATATGTACAAAGCGCAGGCTGCCCAGATCTCTATCGCCGACATTCAGCGGGCTATCGGGTACGAGAACATGACCATTACGGGCGGTACCGTAAAAATGGAGGGTATGGAGCGTACCATTAACCTGAAAAAAGAATTCCGTACTGTGGATGAGCTGAACAATCTTATCATCAAATCACCTACAGGAGCTTCCATTTACCTGAAAGACCTGGCCGAAGTAAAAGATACATTCGAAGAGCAAAAAAGCTATGCCCGTCTGGGTGGAAAAAACGTGATCACGCTCAGCGTTGTAAAACGCTCTGGTGCAAATCTTATCGAAGCATCGGACAAGATCCATGCACTGACAAAAGAAATGCAGGAAAAGGATTTTCCGAAAGACCTGGATATTGTTTTGACAGGGGATCAAAGCGACCAGACAAGAACTACCCTGCATGACCTGATCAACACGATCGTGATCGGATTCATACTCGTTACTGTCATTCTCATGTTCTTCATGGGAGCGTCCAATGCCATTTTCGTGGCAATGTCCGTTCCGCTTTCCATGTTCCTTGCATTCCTGGTGATGCCCTGGATAGGCTTTACCATGAATATGATTGTATTGTTTGCATTGCTCCTGGCGCTGGGAATTGTGGTAGACGATGCCATTGTGGTCATTGAGAACACGCACCGCTTATTTGCAAACGGAAAACGAAGCATCACCGAAGCAGCAAAAATGGCTGCGGGGGAAGTATTCCTCCCCGTCCTTTCCGGAACACTGACCACGCTTTGCCCTTTTATCCCCCTTGCCTTCTGGGAAGGTACCATCGGTGAGTTTATGTTCTTCCTTCCTATTACGCTGATCATTACCTTACTTGCTTCTTTATTCGTTGCCTATATTATCAATCCTGTATTTGCGGTTACCTTCATGAAACCCCATCACGAACAGGAAGCACATAAACCTAAATTCACAAGAGGAACAAAAATCACCGTCATTGTCTTTGGAGCCATTGCCGTTCTGTTCTACCTGTTCGGCAGCTTCGGAATGGGAAACTTTACGATTTTACTCCTCTTATTGAACTTACTTTACAAGTTTGTGCTGGAGGGATGGGTAAAAACATTCCAGCGAAAGATATGGCCTGCCGTTATTGAACGTTACCGAATAATGCTGGAGTGGGCGCTGAACCGTCCCTGGACCAGCATGGGCATTACCGTAGGATTATTTTTCCTTTCCATTTTTATGATCATGGTACGGGGAAAAGCCCCTACCTTCTTTCCAAGCGGTGACCCTAACTTTGCATTTGTGTATGTAACGCTTCCCGTAGGTACCGATCCTGCTTATACCGATAGCGTCATGAAGATCGTGGAAGCAAAGGTGAATACGGTTCTGTATCCCGGAGGTAAGGAAAACCCGATCGTATCTTCCATGATCTCCAATGTAACCATTGCAGTTACCGATCCCCAGGACCAGGACCAGGGGCAGTATCCGAACCGGGGAAAAGTGCAGATAGCCTTTGTTCCTTTTGCCGAGCGAAACGGGGAATCCACCGTGGGTTATCTCCCTCGTATCCGCGAAGCAGTGAAAGGAATTGCGGGTGCTGAAGTTACAGTAGCACAGGAACAAGCCGGTCCGCCTCAGCCGAAACCAATCACTGTTGAAATTACCGGGGACGACCTGCCGTTAATGGCACAAACCTCGAAGGACGTGAAAAATTACCTGGACAGCCTGCGCATAGAAGGCGTGGAAGAATTGAAATCGGATTTCCAGGATACCAAACCGGAAATTGTTTTTGACATTGACCGGGAACGCGCCAACCGGGAAGGGATTTCCGTCGGCCAGATCGGCATGGAGATACGCAACGCGGTGTTCGGCCAGTCTCAGACCTCCAAGTTCCGCGACCTGGATGACGAGCATCCGATACAGGTGCGTTTTAAGAAGGAACAACGCAATAATATCGATGCGCTGAAGAACCTTACCATCGTTTACCGGGATATGGCTATGAACGGAATGATCAGGCAGGTTCCGCTCTCCTCTTTTGCCAACATACGTTATGAAAATACATTCGGCGGAATAAAAAGAAAAGATCAGAAACGTGTCATTACGCTTTCGTCCAATGTGCTTGTACAGGGAACGGAAAACGAAGTTGCGCTGAAAGTGCAGAAAGAAGTGGAAAAGTTCAAAGCTCCGGAAGGAATCCAAGTGAAGATGGTAGGTTCCCAGGAAGAACAGATCGAAACCGGGAAATTCCTGGGAGGTGCACTTCTCACTTCCGTTATGCTCATCATCATCATCCTGGTGATGCAGTTCAATTCCTTCAGTAAACCCGTGATCATCATCAGCGAGATTGTGTTCAGCGTTATCGGTGTTCTGCTGGGAGTTGCAATTTTCGGAATGGACATGTCTATTGTTATGACAGGTATCGGAATTGTGGCGCTCGCAGGGATTGTAGTGAGAAACGGAATCCTACTTATTGAATTTACAGAACTTATGTTGGAACAGGGCATGCCTGTCCGCGAGGCGATCGTGGAAGCCGGAAGAACAAGAATGACGCCCGTAATACTTACCGCATCAGCAACCATCCTCGGGTTGATCCCGCTGGCTGTAGGATTGAATATTGATTTTGTGACCATGTTTACCGAACTGAATCCTCACATTTTCTTTGGAGGTGACAGTGTAGCCTTCTGGGGCCCTCTTTCCTGGACCATGATCTTCGGACTTGGATTCGCAACGCTCATCACGCTGATCCTGGTTCCTGTCATGTATTTAATGGCTTATCACCGGAAAGAGCGTGCTAAAAAAATTCTTGCGCATCACGGCTTATTCCAGGGACTTATGTACCTGCCTGTGATAATCCCTGTGCTACGCATATTTACTCCTAAAGAGGTATATAAAAAATAAAAGCGAATGAAATACATATTGAGATCTGAAGAAGCCCTGCTGTTCGCCGCATCACTTTATGTATTTCATCTGCTGCATTTTTCCTGGGGCTGGTATTTTGCGTTTATTCTGGTACCGGACTTGAGCATGCTAGGGTACCTGGTCAATACAAAAACCGGTGCACGTGCCTATAATCTTATTCATCATAAGGGACTGGCGGTAATTGTATTCTTAGCCGGAATGTATTTTCAGGTAACCGAACTGCAATTCGCCGGTGTAATTCTTTTCTCTCATTCCACCATGGACCGAATTTTTGGTTATGGACTGAAATACAATGATAGTTTCCATAACACGCATTTAGGATTTATCGGAAAATCTAAATAAAATGAGAAAAATAATTCTGTTTGTTGTACTGACGGCAGGTTTTATCTCCTGCAACGACAACAAAAACAATTTCGATGCTTCCGGCTCTTTTGAAACGATCGAAACAATTATATCTGCTGAGGCAGCGGGCGCTATCCGGCAATTCAGCATTGAAGAAGGACAAGCCTTAAAAGCAGGACAGTTTCTTGGATACATTGACAGCACCCAATTGTATCTGCGGAAAAAACAACTGCAGGCCCAGATCAAAGCGGTGCTAAGCAGCAAGCCGGATGTTGCAAAACAAATTGCTGCCCTGCAGGAACAGTTAAAAAATGCGGAAAAGGAAAAAACGCGTTTTACCGCCCTTATACAAAGTGGTGCGGGCACTCAAAAGCAACTGGATGACATCACGGCGCAGACAGAAGTCCTGAAAAAACAAATCGAGGCCCAGCAATCCGCCCTGGGTATTTCGTCCGAAAGTATTTCTGAGCAGGCATCTCCTTTACATATCCAGATCGAACAGGTAAACGATCAGCTTGCTAAATGCAGAATTATAAATCCCATGAATGGAACGGTGCTGGCCAAATACGCCCAGGCAAATGAAGAAGCGGCGCCCGGCAAACCGCTGTATAAAATAGCCGACATATCCGTTCTTGTCCTCCGCGCATATATCACAAGCGGTCAGCTTTCGCAAATCAAACTTGGGCAAAAAGTAAAAGTTTTTGTGGACGACGGCAGCGATAAATACAAGGAACAGGAAGGAACTGTTAACTGGATAAGCGACAAAGCCGAATTCACACCCAAAACCATCCAGACAAAGGAAGAGCGTGCAAACCTGGTATACGCGGTCAAAATTAAAGTGCCTAACGATGGTTCGCTGAAGATCGGGATGTACGGAGAAGTTAAATTTTAACAGCTGATAGCTATTAGCTATTAGCCACAAGCTAACAGCAAAAATGCCTGCAGTTTCACTCAACCATCTCACTAAAACCTACAACAAGGGAGCTGTTGCTGCCGTAAATGATATTTCTTTTTCAGTTGAGAAAGGAGAACTCTTCGGGCTGATCGGGCCGGATGGCGCAGGAAAAACGAGCATCTTCCGTATGCTCACCACCCTTTTGCTTCCCGATAGCGGATCAGCGAGCGTGGATGGATACGATGTTGTCAAAGACTACAAAACCATACGCGGACGCGTGGGTTATATGCCCGGAAAGTTTTCTTTGTACCAGGACCTGACGGTGGAAGAAAACCTTAATTTCTTTGCAACTGTATTCGGCACCACCATCGAAGAAAATTACGACCTCATAAAAGATATCTATGTCCAGATAGAGCCGTTTAAATCACGCCGGGCCGGGAAGCTTTCCGGGGGAATGAAGCAAAAACTGGCGCTCTCCTGCGCACTGATTCATAAACCGTCGGTGCTTTTTTTAGATGAGCCGACTACAGGCGTGGATTCGGTTTCGAGAAAAGAATTCTGGGAAATGCTGAAGCGTTTGAGACAACAGGGAATCACTATCCTGGTTTCCACACCCTACATGGATGAAGCGGTACTATGCGACAGGATCGCGCTCCTCCAGTCGGGAAAGATATTATCCATCAATACACCTGAAGGTATCGTGAACTCGTATAACGGAAAATTATTTGCCGTTAAATCCGGGACAATGTACCGGTTGCTGAATGACCTGCGCAGTTATAAAAATACGCTCAGCTGTTTCACGTTCGGGGAGTACCACCATCTGTCATTCAAAGATGAAAATAAAAATTCCGAGATGGAACTTTTAAAGTACCTGGAAGAAAAAGGACACAAACAGGTGGAGATAAAACCCATTGTGCCCACGATCGAAGATTGTTTTATAAAAATAGCTGATAACCGTAATTAATGATTACCGGCCAACAGCAGAAAATGAAAGAGTCCGTTATAAAAACAGAAAAGCTTACCAAGCGTTTCGGGGATTTTATCGCCGCCAACGAACTCACCTTTGAGGTAAAGGCAGGCGAGATATTCGGTTTCCTTGGTGCAAACGGGGCCGGAAAGACCACGGCTATGCGCATGCTCTGCGGCTTATCCATTCCATCTTCCGGCAAAGCAACGGTTGCAGGTTTTGATGTATTCAAACAAACGGATGAGATCAAAAAGAACATTGGCTACATGAGCCAGAAATTTTCGTTGTACGAGGACCTCACCGTAGCAGAAAACATACGATTTTATGCTGGCATTTACGGCTTGACGAATAAACAGATAAAAGAAAAAAGCGAGGAGCTCCTGGTGAACCTGGGATTAGAGCAGTCTGCAAAGAAACTTGTGCGGGAACTGCCGCTGGGATGGAAACAGAAATTATCCTTTTCAGTGGCCATTGTACATCAGCCTAAAATTGTATTTATGGATGAGCCCACCAGCGGTGTGGACCCTGTCACGCGCCGGCAGTTCTGGGACCTGATCTACGCAGCGGCTGACAAAGGGATGACCGTATTTATTACAACACATTACATGGATGAATCGGAATACTGCGGTCGTGTTTCTATCATGGTGGATGGTTTGATAAAAGCCCTGGACACACCCGCTAATTTGAAAAAAGAATTTGCAGCAAATTCCATGGATGACGTGTTTTACAGTCTGGCAAGAGAAGCGAAAAGATCGGCAGATGGTTAATGGCTGTTAGCTAATAGCTGAATTTATGAACCAACTATTCACCTTCATAAAAAAAGAATTTTACCACGTGTTCCGCGACCGGAAGACCCTGCTGATGTTATTCGGGTTGCCTATCGTTCAAATTGTATTGTTTGGTTTTGCGCTGACCAATGAAGTCAAGAATGCGAAGATCGCCATTGTGGATTATTCCAAAGATGTTACAACCAGGCAGATCACAGATAAAATTGAAGCCAGCCGGTATTTTGATGTGGAGAGATCCCTGAAAAGCAACGAGGAGATCGAGGCTGCTTTCCGGACCGGGAAGATCAAAGTGGCTGTGATATTTCCCTACAATTTCAACAACGACCTGCTACATCTCAACAAAGCACAGATCCAGCTCGTTGCCGATGCTTCGGATGTAAATATCGCCAATACGCTCACCAATTACCTCTCTGTTATAATCATGGAATACCAGAGAGGGCTGATGAAAAATGCATCTGTTCCCCTCAGCATTACACCGGAGATCCGCATGCTTTATAATCCTGAACTTAAAGGAGAGCATACTTTCATCCCGGGTATCATGGCCATGATCATGATGCTGGTCTGCGTGATGATGACCTCCATCTCCATTGTGAAAGAAAAAGAACTAGGCACCATGGAAATCCTGCTGGTCTCCCCTTTTAAACCACTGATGGTCATCGTTGCAAAATTCATTCCCTACTTATTCATCTCGCTGTTCAACATAACATCCATCCTGCTGCTGAGCGTTTACGGTTTGGGACTCTCTATCCGCGGAGATCTTTTTTTACTCTACGGAGAAAGCCTGCTTTTCATCATGACCTCGCTTTCCATCGGGCTGCTGATCTCCATCAATGCCGAGTCACAGCAAACAGCCATGTTCGGGTCGTTGATGGCAACTATGCTTCCTACGCTTTTGCTCAGCGGGTTTATGTTCCCCATCGAAAACATGCCCATTCCCCTGCAGGTGCTTTCCAACATAGTCCCCAGCAAATGGTTTTTTCTCATTGTCAAATCCATCATGATAAAAGGAGCCGGGTTCTCTTCTGTCTGGAAAGAGACAGCCATTCTTGCCGGGATGACCTTGTTCTTGCTTGCGATCAGCCTGAAGAAATTTAAAATCCGCCTGGCATGAGAACACTGAAATTCCTGTTGCAAAAAGAGTTCCGGCAGATATTCCGCGACAAAAACCTGCTTCGCCAGATCCTGATCGCCCCTGTAATCCAACTGATGGTGCTGCCCTGGGCCGCAAACTACGAAGTGAAAAATATTTCCCTTGCTGTTGTTGACCGCGATCGTTCCGTCTACTCTGAAAAACTGGAATCAAAGATCTTTTCTTCCGGGTATTTTAAACACACGGATTATTGCGCCTCGTTCCGCGATGCATACAGGCTCATTGAGCTGGACAAAGCCGATATTGTACTGGAGATCCCGGCCGGCTTTGAAAAAAACCTGGTCCGTGAGAACAAGCAAAAGGTTTTCCTGGCAGTGAATGCCATCAATGGTGTAAAGGCCCTGGTCGGATCAAGCTACCTGGGCAATATTATAAATGACTACAATGCCGAAGTGCGCCTGAATTGGGTTCAGCCGCAGCGGTTCTCACCTGCTCCGGTCATAGAGATCACTTCTTCAAACTGGTTTAATCCGCAGCTCAACTACAAAATTTTCATGGTGCCCGGTATTTTAGTGTTCCTGGTCACCATGCTGGGAGGGATCATGTGCTCGCTGAACATTGTACGGGAAAAAGAAATAGGTACGATCGAGCAGATCAATGTTACTCCGATCAAAAAACACCACTTCATCCTGGGAAAGCTGATCCCGTTCTGGATAATCGGAATGTTTGTCTTTACGGTGGGGCTCGCCATTGCGCGCTTTGTCTATGGCATTGTGCCTCTGGGAAGTGTCGGGCTGCTGTATGCTTTTCTTTCCGTATATCTGCTAGCAGTTCTCGGGATGGGCCTGCTGATATCCACCTATGCCGATACGCAGCAGCAATCCATGTCCCTTTCCTTCTTTTTTATAATGATCTTTAACCTGCTCAGCGGCCTGTACACGTCTATCGACAGCATGCCGGGCTGGGCGCAGGTCATCACCTGGTTCAACCCGCTCAGCTATTTCATTGAAGTGATGCGCATGGTGGTTCTGAAAGGAAGCGGTTTCCATGACATACGGTATCACCTGCTCATCATCTGCATCTTTGCTGTTGTGCTTAACACCTGGGCCATTTTAAATTATAAGAAGACTTCCTGACCGGAATTTTTTTTCTGCTTTTTCCATGCTGATATGCAGTTGCATTCCGTTTAACAGTTAAAAGATATTGCTTATTTTTGAGTTCATTCATTTCATGAAAGCTCTGCTTCTGACACTTTTTATTTTAGAAGGAACGGTTATTTTTTCCCAGGAGACGAACGGGAAAAAAGACACGCTGGATTATTACGACATGTCACTGGAACAACTTATTGCCATGAAAGCACATGGAATTCCCTCTGAACTTGAAGAGCTCATCAATTCACTGATCGCAGCAGCATCCAGGCATCCGCTCAGCGCACGGGAATCTCCCAGCATCGTAACCTTAATTACAGAGGAGGAAATACGGAATACAGGTGCACGCGACCTGATAGATGTACTTCGTTTAGTACCGGGTTTTGATTTTGGTGTGGATGTGGAAGGCGTTGTGGGGATCGGAACCCGCGGCCTCTGGGCGCACGAGGGAAAAATTCTGCTGCTTATCGATGGCCAGGAAATGAACGATCCGCTTTACGGCATCAATGCGTTCGGCAATCATTTTTCCGTGGATCATATAAAAAGGATTGAAGTTATACGCGGCCCCGGCTCCGCTACCTACGGGGGCTGTGCAGAATACGGCGTTATAAATGTTATCACCAAAAGCGGAAATGATCTGAATGGAATATCTGTTTCTGCACTTGCAGGCCAGATGGCCAGCGCAGCCGGAAGAAGGAACTTCAGTCTTTCTGCCGGGAAACAGAGTAAAGATCTTCAGTTTACGCTGGGTGCATTTATCGGAAAAACAAACCAAAGCGACCGGAACTATACCGATTTTTTTGGCAACACCTACAACATGGCAGGAAATTCCGACCAGAATCCAACCTGCCTGAATGCCGGGCTCAGCTATAAAAATTTAAGCGCACGATGGATACTGGATCAGTACCATACCACCGAGCGTGACGAATACGACACGATCACTTCAAAACCACATCCCATTGATTATACCTCCCGTTTTCTCGAACTGAAGTATTCTGCCCGGATGGGGAAAAAGAATGAACTAACCATTACTCCCAAATTCAATGTAAAACGACAAACGCCCTGGGAAACAGTATGGGACGATGATTCCATCGCACCGGATTACAGTAAAACAGCACTGCGGTATACAGGTAACATCACCGCCTCCTACAACCTCACGCGCAAAATAAATTTCATCGGCGGCGGAGAAGCCTACTGGGATAAAGCGGAGGATAACAGCTATGACAGCAGCTTTTTTTCAAACGGAGAAAAGACGGTGCACTACTCCAACCAGGCGTACTTCCTCCAGGCATCGGTAAAAACAAGGATCGTTAATTTCATTGCAGGCGCCAGGGCAGATATCCACAGCACATACGGATCTGCTTTTGTTCCGCGTTTGGGCATAACCAAGAAATCAAAAAAAGTCCATTTCAAAGCGCTGTACAGTAACTCTTTCAGAGCTCCCTCCATTGAAAATATTAACCTGGGCTCATCCATCAAACCGGAGCTAACCCGGGTATTTGAATTTGAAACAGGCTACCAGCTAACCCGGAAGTCCATTGTGACCGCTAATGTTTTTGACATTTATACAAAAGACCCCATTGTGTATTTTTACGACGACTCCCTTCAAACCGATAACTATTATAACTACGGGGAAACAGGTTCCAAAGGAGCTGAAATAGAATACAGGATGCGTGACAAATGGGGATACCTGATCCTGAATTACTCGTATTATTCGGTGGCAGGAAAAGAAAGGATCACTGACTATGCGGTTCCTGAAAACACATCCATGCTCCTTGCTTTTCCCTCTCACAAAATAAACCTGAATTCTTTTTTTAAGATAAATAAGTATGTTGGTATCTCTCCATCCGCTTCCTATATCGGGGAACGTTACGGGTATACACATGTTGACAGCACCGGATATACAGTTGCCGGGAAATTCAAACCTGTTTTGCTGGCCAACCTTTTTATAACTATCCGGAACCTTGCACCGGGTTTGACAATTGGAATGGGATGTTACGACCTACTTGGTTCGAATTATAAATTCATACAACCCTATAACGGGTATCATGCGCCTCTGCCTGGCCCATCGCGTGAGTTTCTGGTAAAAATCACTTATGAATCAAGGCAAAACAAGAAAACAACTGAATGAACTATTTTGGAAAATATAGTGTGATCTGTGCGTTATGCACCGTGGCCTTTATCGGAAAGACCGGGCAGACCTATTCCCAGGAAATAGATTACAAAGCCTATACTATTTTCCTTTATAATTTCATGAAGTACGTGGAATGGCCTGCGAACGACGGAGATTTTATCATAGGTGTTGCCGGGGAATCGCCCGTTAAAAAAGAGCTGGAGCAGCTTGCAAAAAATAAAAAAGCAAAAAGTAAAAAAATTGTTGTGATCAGCGTTATGAATCCGGGCGATGCGCTTCTATGTAACATGGTTTATATTCCATCTTCCAAAAGCTCCGAGCTCAAGGCAATATCGGGAAAAGTAAAAAACCGGTCCGTGCTGATCGTGGCGGAACGGGAAGGCCTGGCAAAGAAAGGAGCAGACATCAGTTTCGTGGTGGACGACGAAGATGCGCTTAAGTTTGATATCAACCGCTCCGTCATGGATTCGCACAACCTGAAGGCAGCCAAGATTCTGATAGAGCTGGGAATGGTGGTAGACTAAAATCACTTACCTTGCGGCAGGTAGCCCATTAATATCGCTTCAGTTCAAAAAAAGATGCCTGCAAAACCAAAGCAAATAATCGGCAGAAAAGAATCGGTTGATTTTCCTGAGCTGGGCATAACGGGCATCCAGGCCAAGATTGATACAGGCGCCTACTCCAGCACGCTGCATTGCCACGATATCCGTGTGAAAGAGAAAAAACTTTGTTTTAAAGTGCTGGACCCCACACATCCTGTTTTCAGTCAAAAAGAACATTGTTTCAGCGAATTTTCAAAAAAGAAAATCAAGAACTCGTTTGGCGAAAGCGAACAAAGATATATAATAAAAACAAAAATAAAAATCGCGGGCAGAGTGATAAAATCAATAATTTCGCTCACCGACAGAGGTACGATGCGGTACCCGGTCCTGATAGGAAGAAAGTTACTCAGGAACAAGTTTGTAGTTGATGTTTCACTAAAAAACTAATTTGTGTTTAAAAAAATACTTATAGCAAACCGGGGAGAGATTGCTCTTCGTATCATCCGTACGTGCAAGGAAATGGGTATCAAAACCATTGCTGTTTACTCCACGGCCGATAAGGAATCGCTTCATGTGCGCTTTGCAGACGAAGCCGTTTGCATCGGCCCACCGGCAAGTAAAGATTCTTACCTGAATATCCCGAATATCATTGCTGCTGCAGAGATCACCAATGCCGATGCGATCCACCCGGGATACGGGTTCCTGTCAGAAAGATCAAAGTTTGCGCAGATATGCGGAGAGCATGAGATTAAATTTATCGGCCCTACCCCCCAAATGATCGATGCCATGGGAGATAAGATCTCCGCAAAGGCCACTGCTAAAAAAGCAGGTGTTCCCTGCGTGCCGGGTTCCGAGGGACTGCTCACCGATGTGAACGATGCCAAGAAAATAGCAAAGAAAATAGGTTATCCCGTCCTCATGAAAGCAACCGCGGGAGGCGGAGGGAAAGGGATGAGGATCATCTGGGAAGAAAAAGAAATTGAACATGCCTGGGAATCGGCGCGCAAAGAAGCGCTGGCCTCCTTTTCGAACGACGGTATGTACATGGAGAAATTCATTGAAGAGCCGAGGCATATTGAAATACAAATTGCAGGAGACCAGTACGGAAAAGCCTGTCATCTTTCCGAGCGTGACTGCTCCATTCAACGAAGGCATCAGAAATTAGTGGAAGAAACCCCTTCCCCTTTTATGACCCCGGAACTGCGTGAGGCCATGGGAGAAGCAGCGATCAAGCTCGCCAATGCCATCAAGTACGAAGGGGTGGGTACGATAGAGTTCCTCGTGGATAAACACCGCAAGTTCTATTTTATGGAAATGAATACCCGTATCCAGGTAGAGCATCCGGTAACAGAAGAAGTGATCGACTATGACCTGATACGGGAACAGATACTGATTGCCACGGGAGTACCTATCTCCGGGAAAAATTATACCCCGCAGATGCATGCTATCGAATGCCGGGTGAATGCAGAAGATCCGTACAACGATTTCCGTCCCTGCCCCGGGAAGATTACTTCCATGCATAAGCCGGGAGGCCACGGAGTGCGTGTAGACACCCATATCTATTCGGGATATGTTATTCCTCCTTATTACGATTCCATGATTGCCAAGCTCATTACCGTTGCCAGAACAAGGGATGAAGCCATCACTAAAATGACACGTGCATTGGGTGAATTTGTGATAGAAGGGGTAAAGACCACCATTCCTTTCCATCTGAAGCTGATGGAGAATGCAGATTTCCGCAAGGGAAATTATACCACCAAGTTCCTGGAAACAAACAAGCTCTTGTGATACCCTGCTGAATGCCAGTCCAATTTTTATCGCAGCAGCCTGGGTTCAGCCTGAAGAAAAAGGCGGCCATTAAAAAATTAATCCTTTCCGTGATCCGGAAGGAAAAGAAAAAAGCCGGCAGCATCGTTTTCACATTCTGCACCGATGCATTCCTGCTTGCCCTCAACAAAAAATTCCTGAAGCATCACACACTTACCGATATCATTACCTTTCAATACCCCGGCGAAAAGCTATCGAGCGAGATCTTCATCAGCGTTCCGCGCGTAAAGGAAAATGCAAAAAAATTCAATGCCTCTTTTGAGAATGAATTGCACCGGGTTATGGTTCATGGTATCCTGCACCTGTGCGGGTACAAGGATAAAACCCCGACTGCGAAAAAAGAGATGCGGAAAAAAGAGGATCATTACCTGGGCCTTTGAAAAATAATTTTAATAGAAATTCAGGAAGAAAACAAACAAGCCATTTAGTATCCCGGAGTTTGTTGAGTAATATCCTATGACACCTTACTACTATCTGAACCGACCCACCTATGCTTAGGAAATATTCAATCCTGCTTGGAATAATTATCTCCACCACATTGTTAGTTGCGGCTACCCTGTACTATCCGGGAGGATCCCAATACGACAAAAATTCCATCGGGTATGACTGGAAAAATAATTACCTAAGCAACCTGTTCACCGAAAAAGCAATGAACGGTGCTGACAATGCGGCCCGGTCCTGGGCCATCTCCGGCATGTTCTTCTTTTGTGCCAGCTCTGCGTTGTTCTTTATTTCATTTTCAAAAAGGATCCCTTTAAAAGGTCCGGCCGGTATGATCCGCTACTTTGGGATCAGCTCTGCGCTGTTTGCATTTTTGGCTGTGACCCCGTATCACGATGCCATGGTAACCATCGCAGACACACTCGGACTGGTGAGCATGTTTTACATTACAGTATTTACGTTTAAAGCAAAATTGCATATTGCAAAAGTGCTCTCAGTGATTTGCATGCTGATCTTTTACTGTTGTACCTGTCTTTATTACACCCGCAGTTATTTAGAATTCTTACCCATCCTGCAAAAGGTTGCCTTCCTGGCACAGGTGATCTGGATCTTATGGCTGGAATATTTTACCAGGGCAGAAGATTTTGAACTGCTCAAAACAGCCAAAGCAAATAAGAGTGAAACGACAAAGGGATAATATTATATCCCGTTAACATCGTCCGATCTGGCTCTGCTGCTCATAGTCACATATATGCCGGGGTGAAGATCAGGTCCAATACCATTTACTTTTTATTGATTTTCACTTCAATCGGATCGTAGCCAGTCCGGGCAAATCCGATAATGCCATACAGCGTCTCGCCCTTTTTAATGTCCTGGTGCAACAGATTGTATCTGTTTAATTCCTGAAACAATCTTGCATTTGCAGTTGCAGAAGTTGCCATATTTCCAATTGTTATCCCAGGCCCTAAAACCAATCCGATCGGATACACTTCTACTGAGTTCCCTGTAGCCACATAGAAATTGAGAAATGTCAGCAGTAAATAAGGGAGATAGCTGGGAACTATTTGTTTAATTGTATGTTTAATTGCTACAGGCTCTAACGGAAAAATCTGATTTCCTCCTGCAAAAAAGGATACATGCTTGGCTATACTGATTGTTGTATCTGTATTATTTGTTAATCTGACTGCTACCAGTTTAATACCCTTCTTATTCTCTTTTTTAGCATACCGGTTATTGCCACGTTCGCGCAGCACATCGTATTTATAGGAAAAACTTATACCCTCCTGCGAATTACTTCCCAAATAATTCAGTGATTTCGGGTTTATTGGCTTGTAAGTGGCTGCACAACCGGTTAATACAATAAACAAGCTAATTACCGCTGCCTTTAAAATTAATTCCTTCATCATTATTTTTGTTTTAAAAATTACCGTTTAGAGCAACTGTTTGACATGTTAAATGGATTTACAAATAAACAGCATTAATCCTGGTTAGTTACTACCGTTAAATAAATTTACAGCACCATTTGGGGAAATATTCCATTATTTACCCTATGGTCCTATAGTAATCTGGTTCGAATACCCATGACTCAATAGCTTTATTCTTCTAAAATGGAGTATTTCTGTTTTATTATCATTAAATAAAGAAAGAAATCGAACTTTACAGGATGAAAATACTTTTTGAACAAGCCCCTTATAAAGTTACAAGTGGGGAAACCTTAAGAGAAGGTGCTGTTCAATTATTGGGTTCTGTTGTTTACGGCACCAACGGGCCTCTCTACCGGCATGCAGATGCTCCCGAAAAAATAAAGCACATCATACGGCCCTTGTTTTTCACGCTTGAAAAAGAAAATAAAACAATAGGTACCTGCACCTTCCTGGAAAGAGAGGTAAGATTGAAAAACAAAACATACAAGGGATGGTACAGTCGGTATTTTGCCATTGCCCCCGAGAACCAGGGTACCATATTCGGTAATCTCTTATTAAAACACATACGGAATTATTTTGAAGAGACCACGAAACAACCCAGTGTTTTCTATGGATATGTGGATAATGCCAATCCAAGATCCGATAAGCTGCTCAGGCATACCGGGCTGCAGGTAATACGGCGTTTTGAAACTTTTGTGTTCAGCAGGATATTTCCCAAAAAAGATAAACGCGTAACAAGGATTAACGAAAAGGACAAGCCGGAAATTATAGCACTGCTGAGAGAGCAATATAAAAATTACTCCTTCCTGAACCTGGAGCCCCTTTTCCTGCACGATACGTACTTCGTTTTGAAAAATGGAAATGAGATCCTTGCAGGGATAAGAGCCAACAAAGTGAAATGGAAAATGTGCCATCTTCCCGGCTTGTCCGGAAAAATACTGATGCAGGTCCTTCCTCATACACCGCTCATTTCAAGACTATTTAACCCGGATGATTTCAGTTACCTTGGGTTTGAAGGAATTTACTGCAAACCAGGGTTTGAAAAGGAGCTTTTTGTTTTAATGGAAAGCGTATGTGCCGAGCTGAAATTATACACCGGGATGGTATGGATGGATCCCGGATCTGACCTGCATGACAGGATAAAATCGGCAGGCAATTGGGGAATCATGAATACTCTGAAAGATAATATACCCGTGAACGTGGTTGCCGCTTTCCGGAATATGCCTGAACAGGAACAACTGGAATTCCGGAAAAATCCGGTTTATATTTCTGCTTTTGATCTTACTTAAAATAGTATTGGAAGGTTCTTGCAAGAAGTTCAAGTGCTTTCACCCAGCCCGAACAGTATTTATTTCCCAATCCGAGAATTGCTCCTGATAAAAATTTATATTTGAAGAGATTAAGCAGGATTAATATTTTATAGAATGGCTACATTGGAAAAGAACGATATGAGCTATTTGAAAAAAGAGCTTTACGAATTAGTAAAATCGGAACAGCGCATTTTTGATTTTATACAGGATGTTTCCCTGGATGGGCTCTGGTACCGGGATATTGAAAACCCGGAGAATGAATGGAGGAACCCGCGGTTCTGGTTAACACTTGGATACAGCCCGGGTGAAATACCGCATACATCCTCTGCATGGAAAAACAGCATCAACGCCGATGATTATAAATCCGCCACGGATAATTTTAATAAGCACTGCGAAAATCCGGATCATCCTTACGAGCAGATAGTCCGGTATACGCATAAGAATGGCTCCACGGTTTGGATGCGCCTGAGGGGGCTTGCCATCCGGAATAAAAAAGGCAAGGCCATCCGCATGGTAGGAACATATATTGACATTACCAAAGAAAAAGAAAGTGAGGACAAGCACAGCATTCTTTTCAATTCCATAGACGAAGGTTTTTGCATCATCGAGATGATCTTTGATCGGCAAAAAAAACCGGTGGACTACCGTTTCCTGGTGATCAATGCCTCGTTCGAAAGGCAAACAGGCATGAAGGATGCTGCAGGCAAGCGCATGCGTGAGTTTGCACCAAACCACGAGGATCATTGGTTTGAGACCTATGGAAAGATCGCGCTTACAGGTGAATCCATCCGGTTTGAGAACAAGGCCGAGCAGCTGCACCGCTGGTACGATGTGTATGCTTTTCGCTTCGGGAAACCGGAGAACATGCAGGTAGCAATTCTCTTTAACGACATTACCGCACGCAAGCAGGGAGAAGAAATGGTCAGGCTGCTGAACGACGAGCTGGAACGTAACCTGAAGCAGCTGGAATCAGTCAACAAAGAGCTGGAGTCTTTTTCTTATACGGTTTCGCATGACCTGCGTGCACCGCTCCGGGCAATAAACGGGTATTCAAAAATGCTGGGAGAAGATTTCTCAGAAAAATTACCTGCAGAGGCGCAAAAGCACCTGGAAGCTATCTCCAAAAATGCCACGAAAATGGGAACCCTGATCGATGATCTCCTGGCTTTTTCACGCCTGGGAAGAAAAGAGATCGAAAGGGCCCGTATAGATACCGGGGAAATGGTGGGCAGTGTGGTGGAAGAAATATGTAACGAACGTTCCGCAGACAAAGCGATCTTCAAAACAGGCGCTTTGCTTCCGGCTTACGGAGATCTTACGCTTATAAAGCAGGTGTGGATAAACCTGATTTCTAATGCGCAGAAGTATTCAAGGAATAATCCGAGTCCTTCCATTGAGATCAGTTCAACCAATAACGGTCGGGAAACAACGTATTGTATAAAGGACAATGGAGTGGGCTTTGATATGAAGTATGCCGGTAAGCTCTTCGGTGTTTTCCAGCGCCTGCACAGCGAGCAGGAATTTGAAGGGACGGGCGTGGGACTGGCCATCGTGCATAAAATAATAAGCCGGCATGGAGGCAAGGTGTGGGCCGAAGCAAAACCAAACGAAGGAGCCTGTTTTTACTTTAGTCTTCCCGGCAGAAGCTCCTGATAAAAAAGAATTACATGCAAAAATTCTGCTGTTCGTAATTTGCAGAAAGCGCACCGGTTATTTTCAAAACAAATTGAACTATTTTACATTTGCGTATTCAATCACTCCTTTACATGAAAACGCTGGATGAATTAAAAAAACTAAAAGAAGAACATCAGTACCTTATCGGAAAATTTCTGGTAAGAAAAGGGCATTCCATTAAAATGAGAATTATAGATGTGGCAATATTGCCTGTTGAATTATTCTCAATGATCCAATTTCCGGTAAAAAGTACATTTCTTGAAAAAGGAAGTGATGTGTACGCAATTATCAGCTCCGGAGCTCCTCCCTATCTGAGAGAACAGGTACAGGAAATTTTCAATACATATATGCTTGTTTAACTCATCCCCGACCCTTCTCCTATAAGGAGAAGGGAGCGTAATTCCCTCTCCTGGAGGAGAGGTCCCGATAGCTATAGGGAAGAGTGAGGTCTTAAGCCATTCCTGGCTAAGCCACCCAAAAATGTAAAAACAACTCCGGAATATGTAAGGCAAGCCGTATTTACAGAGTTATCTTTAACCCGTATATGCGTTTACGGTGTCTGATTATTTTAACCGGTTGTCTTTTCATTTTCAGCAGCATGAGTAATTTACAAATACTTCAAACAGTTCCGTATGTAGATCTTAAAAGATATGCCGGTAAATGGTATGAGATAGCTTCGTATCCTCAGCGGTTCCAAAAGGGTTGTTACTGCACCACTGCGGAGTATACACCCACACCCAAGGGGCATATCATTGTGGAAAACCGCTGCAACCGGGATAGCATCAACGGAAAGCAATCATACATAAAGGGAAGAGCCTTCGTTGAAAAAAAGACAGGCAACTCAAAACTGAAGGTGCAGTTCTTCTGGCCCTTCCAGGGAAAATACTGGATCATTGATCTGGCCTACGATTACAGCTATGCGGTGGTGGGTCATCCTAACCGGAATTATTTATGGATACTAAGCCGGACTCCCAGGATGGATGCTGCCGTGTATGATCAGATACTTGGCCGTGTGAAAGAGAAGGGATTTGATCCTTCCAAACTCCGTCGCACGGTTCAGCAGTAATAATGTACAGATAACAGATTGGTTACAGATGCTGAGTACAGATCGCAGATTGGTTACAGATTTACGGATGTTGGTACGGATAACAGATCGTTTGCAGATTTGCAGGTCGGGTAAGGCTGTTTATCTGAAAATCCGTGTTTATCCGTGATCTGAACTCTAACACCGTATACCAATCACCAGCACATCATCCACTTGTCCGAAACCTTCTTTCCATGTATTGAACGTGTTACGGATAATTTCTTCCTGCCTGTGCATGGTTTCATGCTGCACAGATGCAAGCAGCTGCTGGAATGCCGTGTAGTAAAATTTTCTTTTTTCAGTACCCCCCTTCTGATCGGCAAAACCATCGGTGAACAGGTATATGGTATCGTCTTTCTGGATTTCAATTTTACTTTTGGTAAAGCCGCCATACGGTACTTTGTCGTAACCGATCGTCTGTGCATCGCCTTTCAATTCGGTAAAAACGTTTTGGCGGAAATGATAAAGAGGATTGTGTGCTCCGGAAAACTCGAGCGTTTTTTTCAGCTTATCCAGTACAAACAGGGCAATGTCCATTCCATCGCGCTGCGATTCGGTAGCATCCGTTTGTTTCAATGCCCGGATAATATCGTTACGTAAACGATCCAGGATCTCGTCCGGTGCAGCAATGCCTTTTTCATTTACAATTTCATTCAGCAGACTGTTGCCGATCATGCTCATGAAAGCTCCGGGCACACCATGGCCCGTGCAATCCGCCACTGCAAAAATTATTTTATCGTCCTTCCTGCCGGCCCAGTAAAAGTCCCCGCTCACAATATCCTTGGGCTGAAAGAAAATAAAATAGTCGTCAAACAGGGTTTTGACAAAATCACTTTGAGGAAGGATGGCATTCTGTATCCGCTCCGCATAGTTAATGCTGTCCGTAATGTGCTTGTTCTTTTTTTCAATGATCATTTTCTGCCGGCGTGTAACGCGCAGGGACTGAAAAATAATTACCAGGATCACTGCAGCCGCAATCGCCAGGGCAGCTACAAACCAGGTTACCAACTTCTGCCTCCGGCTCTCCTCCAGGGCTACGGCCATTTGCTTGTCGTGCTCTGCCTTCGTCAAAGACTCTTTTTTTTCAAACTCAAAATTCAATTCCTTGTAGAGAAACTGCTTATTCTTTTCCTCGCTGAAAAGGGTATCGCGCAAGGTGAGGTAATTTTTAAAATAGTACAAAGCACGCAGCCGCATTTCTTCCATGTTTAAAGTTTTACCGCCGGCGGTATCAGGTAGGGGCAGGGTAGAAGCTGCATACAATTCACTCAGGTACTTATACACCTCGTCAGTAACTGACCTTGCCCCGATACTATCCGAAATTGCAAGAGCCCGGTAAAGAGCAGCAGAAGCTTCCCTGTATCTGCCCAGTGTAGTGTATGTTGTTCCGAAGTTCAGCAGCACATGAGCCATCTCACTTTTATCTGACAGCTCCTCTGCTATTTTCAATGAACGGGAATAATAGTCCAATGACTTAGTGTACTCGCCTTTGCTCCACCAGGTGAACCCGATGTTCGACAGCGTAATTGCACTTCCATGCTAGTCTGCCCTTACTTCGTATATTTTTAATGCCCTGGTGTTGTAATCAAGGGCTTTGTTCAAAAGCTCCTGTTTTTGCGGGGACACAGCAAGCTCCGAAGCCTGATCCATATAGGCATTTGCAATATTGCCCAGTTGGA